>OLHD01000006.1_pt1 | contig 184050 bp, 166 predicted proteins | sample 1609541 | NCBI WGS metagenome assembly OLHD01 (sample SAMN05416870, study PRJEB24817) | seawater metagenome | isolation source: Sea water | place: Canada:Atlantic | collected 2013-11
ATTCGATGGTGAGAGATGGTGTCTATTGGGATCCTAAAATGAATTAATTATTAAGATTTGACACCATAGTCACTTGTTAGCTGTACGTACTCATCAAAGCCGTTTTACTAATAACAAAAAGCAAACCAAGCCAGCCTAGAATAAATGCGACATCCTCATTTAAGCCAACACTCAAAAAACCTGAATAGCCATCAACCAATTCACTTGCAGGTTTAGAATAAACAATTAAGCACAAAAACATACTTGGTTCTAAGAAATAGAACCAAAACTCCCCAATATACTCATTGCGATAATCAGAAATTAACATGTAGGCTATGAAGCCAATAAAAAGAACGATACCTGCGTACTTTCCGACTTTCCAATTTTCGAAGTTATCGGAAAGTGACATGCTATATTCATGTTGAGAATACCAATGACAAATTATTAAAGGTAGTAACACAGATACTGTGATTATAGCTAAATCCATAGGTGCCGAAATATCCTTGTACTGCTAACGCCCTGTTAACAGGCAAAAAATAGTTGGCTAAAATTAGCGACGAAGGAGCAAAAGCCAACTGTTTTTTGTCCTTGTTTAACAGCTTGTTAGCTTACAATTACACCGTAAACCTTTTGATTTTCGCATGCACTATTAAATATACTATCTGCATTATCATTTAAATAGGATAGATAAATTTTTACATCCATTTGGTTTGTTACAGATACTTTCATATATTTTTGTTGAAACAGCCTAATCCCCTGTTTATGAAGACTAATCGAGCTAATTTGAGTCCAAGGAATAACTTTAGAACCGACAGAAAAACCACTAATTCCAATTGTATCAAATACTAAGATAGGCTTAAAAAGATTAATTAAGTAACTAGAACTACCTAGGATAGTTAGTAAGCCAAAAATTGATAGTAATACCAATAAATTAAGACTGTAGCCTTCAGTTACTAGCCCATACAAAATTAAGGCTGTAACACAAACACCAATCAATAATATTGGGAAATTCTTCCTTTTTGAGATGCGATATTGCCTCATACTTTCCTTGTAAGCTAACGCCCAAATAACAGGCTAAAAATAGTGGGCTAAAATGGAGCGAAGCGAACAGACCGCTGTTTTAGTCCTTGTTGATTTTCTTGTTATGTTTACAGAACTAACTACAAATTATAATAAGCACCAACAAAAAAACCATGCTGTTTGAAAGCATTTATATACCCTGATAAAGGAATAGATAAACAAGCACTGAAATAATCATTTATTTTATATGCACCTTGATCTTTCCAGCCATGCTCAAAAGCTAATTGTATTGGCCCTTTAATTGGATGTTCTCGTTGTATATCTGTTAATGGCATTGAAATAAGATAAGAGCCATTATTTGAACTAACAACATCTTTGAAAGTAAATGGTTCTCCGAATTTTTTTGCTCTAATTGTATCCTTTAGAAAGTCAACATAATGCCCAGCTTTTTCTTTACAAATATTAAACCTAATATGCTTTGAGGCTACCTTTACTGCATCACTAGGCCACTTACCCTGCTGGTACGAATATTTTGCAGATAAAACTGAAATATCTCTATCATAAGGGTTCCCCATTTCTTCCAATTTATCAGGTGTAAAGTTCTCTATTTCTTGAGGCAATTCATCAATGAACTTTACAATATTATTGTTAGCATATGATTGGGTAGATAAAGTTGAGATTGACATGCCTAATAGCAATGATATGTGTAATTTATTTAAATGATTCATAATATCCTTATTATTTAACTATGATGGTAATTGAATGTAAACATAACGCCCCATTAAGAGGCTTTTAATTGTTGGTTAAAATGTGTAGCGAAGCGGAACCTAACCAACTATTAAAAGTGATCTCCCCCCGATAAAACGGACACATTTTATTTTACGCAGCCAGGGCTTCATATTCTATTGGAGAACAATAGTTTATCCCTGAATGCATCCTCAAAACATTGTAGTATTTGTTAATGTAACTTCCAAGTGTTCTACGCAGCTCTTTATCACTTTTAAATACGTTACCACTTCAGTTACGTGTTCTTGTTATGTGTGAACCATATGGTGCATAAAAAAAGTTAAAAAAGCGATAGATGATGTAAAAAGGAATAAGCCCGTTAAAGCTCCTAGCCCTAGCCCAGGCTCTAACACCGCTACGTTGGGGTTTTTAGGGTTATAAAAAACAGTTACAGATTTCCCTAGTGGGTACTTCCTAGCTATAGAGTCATGGTAACGATGAAAAGATGATTGCACTTCATGCCACCGTCGTTTTTTAGATGAGTAAGTTTTTCCATTTACAACATATTTATAAGTTATATCTAAAGTAAACGTTTGAATTCTGTCTCCACTTTCATGACCGGATCCAGCCATCGGAGTACCAACTTCACTACTCGTTATTTTACCTAAAACGGTTGGGAAATATTTTGCTCTGATCGCTTTAGGGATGGACACAAGTAGATAATAAATCATGCCTAAAACAAGACAAACAAAAACTAACAACATAAAAGGAGGTGTTTTGTCTATAATCTCCGATAAATCCATTTGTCATTCCTCTGATATAGCAGTAATAGTTGGTTAAAATAAGCGAAGCGGAACCAGTCAACTGTTATTTATCCCGCTTGAACAGCTTGTAACAGTATTTACACTGAACTGTCTAATCTGGATTTTTAGTTAACTTAATACCATCAACTACCATAACCCAATTCCCACCCACTTGATGTGGAGCTTCTGCTACATCAAAGGTCGTTGTGAAGAAACCTAAACCAACAATAAAATCATCACCGACAAATTCTTTAAGAGGAGCATTAATAGAAGTAGTACCTCCATTTTGGAGCCTTTTATAAGCAACAGTGCCATCTGAGAGGATCAATAAGTACATTTCTTTACTCTCCCACTCACCAGCATAGGATAACTTATCTGCTGGAATTGGTTTACTGCAAGAGCTAATGGTTAAAACGACTAAAAGAAGTAAAATTAATTTGTTCATAGTGCCTCATAAACCTGTGATACTTTTGATACTGCTAACGCCCAATAACGGACTAAGTTATGCTTGCTAAAATGTGGAGCGAAGCGAAACCGAGCAAACTGTTAGCAGCCCCTGCTTAACCTTCTCGTTAGTTTGCATTACTTTTCAACCAGCTACTAATGTAATTGGCTGTCTCTTTAATTGGAACTACTTCGTTAAATATTAAATCAGAGTTAGTTCTAACTTGTTCAACAGCTGAGATATAAATATCTCTATAGTGATCTTCATATTTATCCAAGTAATTAGATATAGCGCATATCGAATCAGAATTCGGTTGTTCAGTATGCCTTTTGATAATACGAGATAGACACAATTCCATGGGCTGATCTAACAAAACAACATAATCTATTAATGACGACATAGAATCACGTTCTTTACCAAATGGCTCTTCAATAAAAATAAAACGATTTCTATTTTTCGAAATTAAGCTTTCCAATGAAGTGACAAATCTTGGTGTTTTAATCAGTGAAACGTTTGCTCCATTATTAAACCAATTTTTCATGTTTTGAGGGTATGTACTTTTGTCAGTGTGATCATCAAAAAGAAGAAATGAGCAATCAAACTCATTAGCTAGCTCTTTAACAATTGTGGTTTTCCCCGCACCAGATGTTCCACTGATTGCAACTACTTTTGTGTTATCCATACTATCCTAATGTGACAGAGCTCGATTGCAAACTAACGCATTAATAAGAGACTAAAAACTGTTTACAAAAATTTGAATCGAAGCAGAACATTTCAGTCCTGCTTTATTGACTTGTTAGCTGCCTTTTCGTATAAACTTTGCAACTTCACAGTCTTCAGGCACTCGTTCAACACGGTTATCAATATTATCTGAAACCGCTACCAACTCTGAACGAACAGGCAGTTGCTTAGGCAACTTAATATTTTTGACTATTCTTAGATTATGCAAAGCGTTTAAAACCCACCAGCCTGGATCTGGTTCGTCACTGTACAAACCTAACATCGCAGAGCCAGGGTAAGCATGATGATTATTATGCCATGCCTCCCCCATAGAAAGGAAACCCGCTACTTTAATGTTGTGACCTTGCACTGCTGCTCCTTCAACCTCCCAAGTTTTATCGCCTTTATTATGCGCAAAGTAACCAATTAGCCAATGGCCACTAACAGATACTACAATTCGAACAGAAACGCCCCAAACTAACCAAGATATACCACCAATAAGAAATAAAGGAATGGCTAGAACTAATTGCTGAAGCATCCACGTTTTTTCAATGAATAGGTAAAACTTATTTAAGGATACCGATTCTTCTATATTAAATTCGGGTGGGTTGTTTAGTACAAGGTCACAATTTAATTGCCACCATCCATCCTTTAGTATTTTTGAGCCATGTAATAGATAATCATGACACTGAGATTGCCTTTGCGCCCAATCACGTAGATCATGTTGAATCATCATGCCTATTGGGCCCGCCATCCCAACTAAGACACCTAGATATACGAACAAATACTCCATCCATTTCGGACATTCATATGAGCGATGGATAAGTAACCTATGCATTCCTAAGGAATGTCCAAAGCATAATGTAATCGCAGTAAGCGCTATAAACACCAAAAATGCGGAAATAGATAAAACAACAGGAGCAATTAAAATAGTCGCTAAGAGGTGAGTCAAAAACCAGATAGATTTAATGGGTTTCCATTCTACAGTGCCACTAAAAGCACTATTTTCATTATTTGAATTAACTCTATCCGTATTGAGCATGACTATCCTAAAGTTGATTAGTGAAAACTCCCGATTAATGCAAAATCAACCTAGAGTATTCGCAATCATTACAACACACTTTTATCAATAATTTTAGTACGTTAACAGCATCATTTTATCTAATCAATTTCTACCAAAACACGAGAAAGTGAGCATTGAGATATTCAAGCATAAACAAGGCATGTTATAAACATAATAGAATAGAACACCTAAACAACCACAATACCAATATAGAACCGTACAAATTAATGACACCAAAGTACTATAGATTAAGTCAGTAACTTTGAGATTATTACTAAGGTTTACTAATAAAGTGACATGGCTTCTTAATTTTGAAAGTTATAAAATTCAAAGTAAAACTTATAAAGTCGCTAAAATTTAAGCGACGTTATAAGTTAATATAAAAGGTATTTCACGCAAGTAACACATTACTCAATTGGTGTTACTTAATAGGGTAAACATAATTAATCCACCCCATCATTCGCAGTAGAATCCGTCTCATTAAAGAAACATGTAGCGGGTCGCTATCATGATTTATCACCACAGCTTTACCTTGAATACCAAAAGGTAAGCCATAATCTGATAAGTCTTCTTCTAGCTCAATAAGCCCAATAGCAAAACCATGCGCAGCAAGTCTATTGGCAGAAATTAGCTGGCCATTAACTTGAAATTCACCTTCCGACATTGCAGGTAATAGCTGAACCAGTTTGCCTTTAAAAACGTGGCCGGGAACGCTGTCTAAAATCACTTCTGCGTCTAGCCCTGCTTTCATTTTTAATAATGAATTTTGCCAAAACAAGCCAGCAAAAATACGCTTTTCATTCGGTATGAAAGTCATTACTGGTCGAAGTGGTAAAGAGGCTGCTCGAACACCTGGTCGTAACGCAACTTGCGTTGCCATGCCGTTTGTTGGTGCGTAAACACGCGTACTTGCTAAGTCAAATAAGGCTTTGTCCAATTGTGCTTGCAGTTGTGCTACTTGTGGATTCAAACCTAATATTTCAGCATCGGCAATTAGTTTAACTCTTTTTTCCTCTGACTGAGCGGCAAGTAGTTTTGAGTTAGATGCTTCAAATAGCTGCTTTCTGTTCTCAAGCTCTTGCTCAGTAAAAGGTGAGTTTACACCGGCTTTTTCTTTACCTTTTAGGTAGCGTTGGTAATTTGAATAGTTACGTTCTTTATCAGCTTTCGCTTTAGCAACATTGGCTATTGCAGTTTGAAGTTTTTGATCATTTTGTAAATCACTACTTTTTGCATCAGCTAGTAAGGCAGATATTTGATCAACTTTTGCTTGAAACGGTGTTGGGTCAAGCGTGAACAGTAAATCACCTTTTTGTATGGGCTGATTGGCAATAACATCAACAGTTTTTACCGTACCACTCACATTGGGCACAATAGGAATACTAACAAATACTTCCTTGCCATATTTTGCGTATGGATGGTTGTAATTCATCAACATCAACAACGCACCCAAAATGAATACACCACCTAAAGCTGCTGTTGGCACTGACCATTTATTTAACGGGATTTTAAAGACTTTAAAAGTAACCGTACAAATAGCGGTGTAGGTAAGAATAATAATTAAATCCATATTATTGTTCCTCCACAGTTTTAAGCGATTGCTTAATTATATTCAACTCAGCTTTTAGTGTTTCAACTTCTTGAGTTAATTGCGCTAGTTCTGAATGACTACTCTCGGTTTGATGTTTGAAGCCCCAGCCTCTATCTTCACGATATAAGGTTGCCCAAATCCATAAAAATGGCCAAAGCACATGCAGGGTAAATAGGCTTACCCGACCAGCAACATGCAAGGCGTCTTGATGAGGGTGGTTACGATGTACTGCAATTTCATAGGGGATATCATGAATAACGATGATGCCATAAAAAATGACAATGCCGACAAAAAATACTAGAAATAATGCTGCGTAATCCATAAACGCTCTCCTATTTTAAGATCTCAGTTAACGTGCTTTTCATCGTCGTCGCCCAGTTATCTATAAGGGGTTTTACATTGTCTAACGTCAGTGCTTGTTCACTATCATCAAGTTTTTCGCCAAAGCCTTGTTTAATTGCTGCGCCAAGTACTTCGCCTGTTAGTGAGTCAGTTAATTCAGTTTCTATTTGAAATTTCACATCCATTTCACTAAGGCCACCGCTAGCTGCGGTAACAAGAAATGCGATAGGCACGTATTGATATGCTGATAACTTACTGTCGGTAACGTCAATGCTGGTTATCGCCATTTTTACTCGCATTGTTTTAGCGCCGGCCGTTTCAACTAACTTACCTGATTCTTTGGCGACATTTAAAACCGTGTTATTAAAGTAAGCACCGATGTTTGTTAACGCTTTATTAGAAATGGTTTCACTCGCTTTAGGCGCAGGATAAAAAGTGACAGGATCAAGCATGATGTTTTCATAACCGTGCTCTTTAATTTTACGGTGAAAAAATCGCAGTAAATCTGAATCATCACCAACATCCACTTTTTGTAGCTGGCTATAATCACTTAAAAAACCGGAGTAGTTAGTTTTTTTGGGCTTGGTTTGTGTCTTTTTCTGTAGCGGTACATGCCGTCAGGCAGATGAGTATAAAGGCGGTAATAAATTTCATTGAATTCCCTTCTTATTGTTATTTATAAAAGCTCGTTTCAGCAATAATCGAATATTGTTTAAACCAAGTTTTTATCAATAATGGTTTTATATTCGCTCATTTATTTATAGTAAAGGAACATAAAAAAAGACAACGGAATTAAATATTTATTTAAGAATACAGAACTTAAGTACAACAAAGTTTTTGCTGGGTAATATGTAAAAAACTCATCAGCAAATAAGGTATTTGCTGATGAGAGAAATAAGAATAATAGCAGGACTAAATTTTGAAAATGCTAGCTTCTTCATGCAGCTCACTCGCTAGTGCGGCAACGTCATCACTGGCTTGAGAGTTCTCTTGTGAGTCATTGGCGACTTGCTCACCAATGTCTCGAATACGAATGATATTTTCATCAACATCTTTAACCACTACCGCTTGCTGATCAACAGCTGTTGCTACTAATACTGTCATTTCTGCAATGGCGTTAACGTCGGTAATAATTTCATTTAGAACAACTTCAGTGTCTTGTGCTTGGTTTACACTGTTGATGCCTTGTTCTTTACAGGTATTTACCGTTAAAACTATTTCAGATGTGGTGGCTTGTAATTCATTAATGATGGCAGTAATTTCTGCTGTGGAATCTTGAGTTCGCACTGCAAGTGTTCTTACTTCATCAGCAACAACAGCAAAGCCTCGCCCTTGTTCGCCCGCTCTGGCCGCTTCAATTGCCGCATTTAATGCCAATAAGTTAGTTTGTTCTGCTATTCCTTTGATAACTTCAAGCACCGAAGTAATACCGTTACTCTTTTCCTGTAGTTGTACTATTTCTTCACCGGCGCTAATTAACTTCTCTGATAATTCGTTGATATTAACCACAGTACTATCAAGTTTTTCTTTTCCTTCAACGGCTTTAACTGAAGCTTCATCAGTTTTGTCTTTGGTCATGCGTGCATTATTGGCTATTTCGCCTGCCACAATGCCCATTTCGGTGACCGCTGTTGCCACCATATCGCTTTCTTGAGATTGGTTAACAATACCTTCTGTGGTTTTTGCCACACTGCGCGACACAACTTCTGACGATTGACTTAATGAATCGACTGTCTGATTAATACTTTGAATTAAGGCCTGAAAATGCGCCATAAAAATATTAAACTCTTTTGAAATAACACCAATTTCATCATGGCGCTCTTCTGTACGTTGCGTAAGATCGTTCGATTCTCTTATTTCAGAAATTCGGGCAGAAAAGTTATTGAGTGGCGCAATAATTTGTCTGGCAACAAGAATTATTAAGCTGGTAATAATTAATAAAACAACAATGGTAACCACTAAATGCTGTTGTTGTGTTTGCACTATACTCTTTTCAATATAGTTGTTTATCAACAGTACTTCTTTATCCAGTTTTTCTTCAACACTGTGTACCGCAGCACGCATAGTTCCGCGTATACCTGATTTTGAATCTAAACCAATTTTTTTAGATATTTCGAAAAACTTATTAAACTCATCAACATAGATTTCCAGTTGTTCTCGGTTTTCAGCATTACTTAAACGGCTGCGAAGCTGATTAGCGGTGTCTGATAAACGACCAACATATTTATCATCACTGCGTAATATAAAATCTTTTTCATGACGTCTTAAGGTTAATAGGTACACTTGCGATTCAAAGTCACCTATTGCTTCAATACCACTTTCAAGGTCGTGTGTTGCCGCTCTTAATTTGCCGTATACACCAGAATCTTTGTCTAAGCCTTTGGCAACAGACGCTTTAATCAAGTCATCAAATGTTTGTTGATAACGAGTTAAATTCACTTTAATTATCGACAGTTCATCACCTGAAATATCTGTTGCCAACAAACGTGGCTCTATTTCAGACAATAACTGCTGAGTTTGTTGATAGGTTTTATCAAATGTTAGCTGATATTTTGCATCCTTTCGTAGCAAGAAATCCTTTTCGCTGCGTCGTAATTGCAACATTGCCACTTGAAGGTCTTTCAATTCAGATTTTATTTCTACAAGGTTTGCGATTTTGCTTTGATTTGCTGAATTTTCGACATATAAGCCAAATAGACTTATTACAACCAAAGATACGATCAAGTACAGTTTTTGTTTTATGGTCAATTTCATATTTAATCTCATTAGCGACAGGAATCAGGTAAGCAAGTACATTATAATTTCTATCCTTCTCTTACGCTAATAAGATTTATCATTTAATGCGTAAAATCAAATAGAAACAAGAAAATAATAGTACTACATATGAAAGTGGGCAAGCATTTATCAATACTATGCAAAGCAGTTGCTGTCATTTAGTATAATCAATACAAATTAATATCTATATTTTGATAGTTACTACCTATGATAAAAATTCGTGATTTAGAGTATTTGATTGCTATCGCTGAACATAAACACTTCGGCCATGCCGCAGAAGCATGCTTTGTTAGTCAGCCAACCTTGAGCGGACAAATTCAAAAACTTGAACAAAGATTAATGCTCACCTTAATCGAGCGAAAAACACGAAATGTTATGCTAACGCCAGCTGGTGAAAAGCTGATTCAAGAAGCCAGGCAAGTGCTAAACGCGGCGAGTAATTTTGAAGAGGCTGCAAAAGCATTACTTGACCCATTATCGGGTGATTTGCATATTGGTTTAATCCCAACGTTAGCACCTTACGCCTTGCCTCATATTATGCCTGCGTTAAATAGTGCCTTACCTAAAATTAACTTTTATCTACATGAAAACAGAACTAAAGATCTTCTTCAGCAGTTAGAACAAGGTAAGCTCGATATTTTAATTTTACCTTGGTTGCCTGAAATGGAGCGCTTTGAACGTTATGATTTATTTGCCGAGCCATTGGTAATGGCAACTTCTCAACAGCACGAGTTTGCAGGTAAAAAGCAAGTTAGTTTTGACGACTTGCAACAGCAGAAAATTCTTACCTTGGAAGACGGTCACTGCTTAAGAGACCAAGCCATGGGCTATTGTTTTAGTGCTGGTGCAGAGGAAGACCATAGTTTTAGGGCTACGAGCTTAGAAACTTTGCGTTATATGGTCGCCAGTAATATGGGCATTACCTTGCTACCAAAATTGGCAACATTAAATCCGTTGTCGAATAAAGACATTCGCTACATTCCTTTTTCACAGCCAGAGCCGATACGAGAAATATCACTATTGTGCCGATCAGGTTATGCAAGAATGGATTGCGTTAGAGCTGTTGCTACTTCTGTTCGCGAATCAGTAGCGCCTTTGTTTAAAGACTAATTCGTTCTGCTAGAACAAAAAAGCGCAACTCGGCTAGAGTATGCGCTTTTAAAATTCTAACTAAAAATTCTAATATTAGTGACACCTAAACAACTTACGCCGCAACTTCTTGTTTTTCTGCAGTTAGTTCATTAGGGTTAGGCGTTCTAATTAAGTAATCGAATGCGCCTAGTGCTGCTGTTGCGCCACTGCCCATGGCAATGATAATTTGTTTAAATGGCGAATCAGTTACGTCACCTGCGGCATAAACACCTGCCATATTGGTTTCGCCTTTTTGGTTAGTGATAACTTCACCGCGTTCAGTTAATTCAACGCTGCCCTGTAAAAACTGTGAGTTTGGCACTAAACCTATTTGTACAAATATTCCGGCAAGTTCGACATTTTCTTGCTCGTTAGTCGCACGATTCAAGTAGTTTAGCCCAGTAACGTGCTTACCATTACCTAGTACTTCTGTGGTTTGAGCATTAACAATGATTTCAATATTGGCTAATGAACGCGCCTTATTTTGCAATACGGCATCAGCACGTAATACAGAATCAAACTCCAACACGGTAACATGTTCAACAATACCGGCTAAATCAATTGCCGCTTCAATACCTGAGTTACCACCACCAATTACCGCAACTGATTTGCCTTTGAATAATGGGCCATCACAATGCGGGCAGTAAGCGACACCTTTGCCACGATATTCTTGTTCACCGGTAACGTTCATTTCTCTCCATCTTGCCCCAGTAGCAATAATGGTAGAACGGGTTTGCAAGCTAGCACCATTTTCTAGTTCAACGGTAATTAGGCCGCCTTCTTCATCACTTTCAATAATATTTTTCACCCGCTGATCATTCATAATATCAACATCATAATCTTTTACATGCGCCTCTAGGCTAGCCACCAATTTAGGCCCTTCTGTAGCGCTGACTGAAATAAAGTTTTCTATTGCCATAGTATCTTGCACTTGTCCGCCAAATCGGTCGGCAACAATACCCGTGCGAATACCTTTTCGTGCGCTGTAAATAGCAGAAGCGGCACCTGCTGGACCACCCCCAATCACTAGTAAATCAAAGGCTTCTTTTTCATTAATAACTGCTGCTTGGCGAGCACCAGCGTTGGTATCAACTTTATTTAAAACTTCAGTAACGGTCATTCTGCCTTGACCAAACGCCTGACCGTTTAGATATACCGCGGGAACAGATAAAATATCACGTTTATAAACTTCTTCTTGAAAAAGCGCGCCATCAACCATCACATGTTTAATTTGCGGGTTAATTGCTGCCATCATATTTAATGCTTGTACAACATCAGGACAATTTTGACAGCTCAAGGAAATGTAAGTTTCAAAGCTATATTCGCCTTCTAAAGCGGCTACTTGCTCGATAACTTCTTTATCAAGCTTTATTGGGTGCCCACCACTGTGTAGTAACGCTAAAACCAGAGAAGTAAACTCGTGGCCCATAGGAACACCAGCAAAACGTATTTCACCACCAGTTTTTACTGATTTAACCAGCATTGATGGCACACGTTCATTCGTTGCGTCAGCTTCTACTACTGTCACTAACGCCGACATTTCGGCAATGTCTGACACTAATGATTTTAATTCTTTTGATTTAAGGTCATCACCTAAAAATATCGACAATTCAATAGCCGAGGTTAAATTTTGTAAATAGGTCGTTAGTTGTTGCTTTAAGTTCTTATCTAGCATGGTTTATTCCTTGGAAAATGAATATTGAATTGAGAAACTTTTAAGTTTTTGGTTCTACTTTAGCTTTACTCTAGGAACTGCCGCGGCATGAGTTAATAACACCGCGACAGATCAGGACTTAGTTTTTAAATTTGGCTTTTAGATTTTGCCAACTAAGTCTAAAGAAGGTGCTAATGTTTCAGCACCTGGCTGCCATGCAGCTGGACATACTTCACCGTCGTGCTCTGCAACATATTGTGCAGCTTGAATTTTACGAACTAATTCTTTTGCTGAGCGGCCAATACCTAAGTCATGTACTTCAGCAATTTTTATTTCGCCTTCAGGGTTAACAACAAAAGTACCGCGTAATGCTAAACCATCGTCTTCGATCATCACACCGAAATTACGTGTAATTTTTCCTGTTGGGTCACCAATCATTGGATATTGAATTTTGTTAATAGTGTCTGAACTGTCGTGCCATGCTTTATGGGTAAAATGTGTGTCAGTAGATACTGAGTAAACTTCAACGCCCATTTCTTGTAGCTGGCTGTAATGATCAGCCATGTCACCTAATTCAGTCGGACATACAAACGTAAAGTCAGCTGGGTAGAAGAAGAACACCGACCATTTGCCAGCAACATCAGCTTCTGAAACTTCAACGAAGTCACCGTTACTAAATGCTGTTGCGTTAAAAGGTTTAATTTTTGAATTGATAATTGATTGATACATGCTTATCTCCACTTGTGTGTAAAAGTTTGTGCTGTTTAAGTTGGGATAATATTAAGGCGAACCTTGAAATAGGTACAATCGTTTAAATTGATAAATTTGATAGATTAAAACTATTGAGCGAGAGAAATATGTAGATTGCAACGACCTGCTATAACTTTACTTTATAGATCTCTAAAACTTTAATGCTGTTCAATTTTTGTCACACGGTAGAAGATAACAATATCCATACGGTCATATCAGAGTAGACAATGAACATTAGCCACAATCAAAATAGTGAACAGAAAAATGACGAAGAGCGCAGTTACTTAATAGCAAAAAGTATTGCTAAGCAAAATGAAAGTGCGACACCAGCAAACGCGCCATTACTGAGTAAAATGTTAGAATTATTAGACGAAGGTACACCTAACTATGTGTTGGGTTATAACTAAGCTTCAACGTATAAATTAGCAAATACTGATGTGATTACTCATGCTGCCAAGCACTACAATGCGCTACTGTGCTAACGCAGCATCGCGCATATGAATATCGGCATAATGATTTAAACGAATGGTGAGTAAGTCTTTATTACTAATAGCAGTTTTAATTATTTCTTCTAGCTCTACCTTACGAGCTTTTAGTGGCGAATGACTTGATATTGCGAGGTAATGACGAGTTTCATATTCTGGCTGATAAAGCGTTTTTACAATACTATTTTTTTCTCCTATTCTTGCTAATAACGGCAAGGTACTTTCCTCATAATGCATAAAAGCATCAATTCGATTACGCAATAGTAATTCGATATTTTGTAGAACTCCTGACGCTCTGAATTTATTGATTTCATCATCATTGTCAAAAGAGCTAAAGTACTTAGAGTAACGATTAATGCCAACATATTTGCCGGTAAGATCTTGATAGGTTTTTATGTTTTGATGATTTTCTTTTAAGGTAAAAACACGATACGACAGGGTTTCATAATGTGGCAGAATATAAATAAACTCATCTTGTCGTTCTTCAGTTCTTTGAATACCAACAATTAAATCTAGTTTACCATTTTCTATTTGAAGCAAACGCCTAGCAAAAGGCATAGTGGATAATTCAAGCGTCACATTGAGCTTGTCAGCAAAATATTTTAAGTACTTACTGTGCAGGCCATCTTTAAATTCTTCAGCGACAGCCGCCCTAATAACTCGCCTTTCTGCTTCATAAGCATGAAGGTTCAGACAGATCAAACAAGTTAAAATAAAGCTATACTTTGCCATTAACTTATCCTCATAGAACTACGAGCTAATAACCTAACTATGGTTCAAAATTGGCTATATTTCCAAACTCAGTTAATGAACAAATTTTCCTTCCAGCTTACCTTGGTACTGGCTATTTTTGATAACTTGTTGGCCATTGACCCATACTTGTTCAATACCAGAAGAGTACTTATTCCAAGTCGAAAAGTTGGCATTTGCAGCTAAAGTATTGGCATCAAAAACAATAATGTCTGCTTGGTAACCTTTACGTAGCTGGCCTCGGTCTTGAAAACCTAATATTTTCGCGGTTTTGCTTGAACTTTGATTGATAAATTCACCTAAAGTTAGCAAGCCTTTTTTCTGAACATATTCTTGATATTTTTGTGGGAAACTAGCAAATTTACGCGGATGACCATTGGTGCCATCAGAAGAAGTTACCACCCAAGGTTTCACCATAAAAGCTTCTACGTCAGTAGATGACATATTAAATGAAGCGACTCGAACTTCACCTTCTTGTACCAACTTCATTGCCGCTGTTACAAGGTCAATAGCTCTTTTTTCTGCAACTTGTGCCAAATTCAAACCAACCAACTCAGGGTCGTTAAACGCCGTAATAAGCAAAGACTTTGGCCCACCGCGACGACGAATATTTTCTTTTATTTCGGCACTTAATTTTTCAGTTAAACTTGCATCATTTAAGCGCTGATGAAATGCTTGTTGTGAGTCGGCCATTACCCATTTAGGCATAACTGCGCTGCGTAGTTTAGTACCAGAGGCAAGCCACGGGTATTGGTCGGCTGAAATACTTGTGCCCTGTGCTTGTGCTTGTTCTATTTTTTCAATAGCGACACTACTTTGCCCCCAAACATCAACGCCCAAGGCTTTAATATGAGCAAGGTGTAGATGAATATCAGCTGTGTCAGCAATATGAATTGCTTCAGCCAATGCAGCAATAAAACCGATATTAAAAGTGCTTTCATCACGTAAATGAGTATCGTATATGCCGTTATATTTACTGGCTATTTTTGCTAGCGTTACCACTTCTTCGGTATTAGCAAAGCTGCCAGGCACATAGTACAAACCAGTCGATAGCCCTAATGCCCCTGCTTCCATCGCTTGCGTTAATAACTGTGACATTGATGCTAATTCTTCAGCACTGGCAAAGCGTTGCGCGCGCCCCATCACTTGTTCACGGACACTGCCATGACCAACTAGTAATGCGACATTGGTACCAATACCATTCGCTTCTAATTCGCGTGCCGTTTTTGCAATATCAACAGGACCTTCGCCGTCATTACCGTTAACAACTGTTGTTACACCTTGGGTCAGGTAATTTAAGTTACTGTTTTTGTCTTTGCTGTATAGCTCTTCTAGAGTATGAGTATGCGGATCGATAAAGCCTGGGCTAACAATTTTACCCGTAGCATCAAGGGTAGTTTTCGCGTTAACTGAATGCTTGCCTGTTGGATACACACCACAAATTTCACTGCCACATATCGCAATATCTAATGCTTGTGGTGCTGTTTTAATACCAGTGTAAACACTGCCATTGGTAATTAAAGTGTCTACCGTTACCTGCTCAGCGTCACTTACGATATTATTATCATTAACTGGCTTGTTTTCAGAACAAGCGGAAAGTGCTAATACGCTACTAACTAGCAAGGCAGTGGGTAAAATTCGCTTGAATCTATTTGGCATGAATAACTTACTCTTTATTGTGATCGGTTGCTGACATCAAGGTTTTCATTAATAACACCGCGGCGTTATTGGCAATAATATCAATATTATCACGGTTAGTTTCATCACCCATTTCATAAGTTATTGCATGGACATTATAATTATCAGCAAAATATTGCTTTGAAACACCATTATTAGGTCGATTACCTGGCTTTTGAACCACCTCAAAATTTGGCATGGCTTTATCTAAAGCACCAAGCCAATGCTTAACAAAGTAGCGGTCTTCAACACCGTAATCAACCGGCATAGTATAAAAAACATCGTGCTGAGTAGAATGAAAATCAACAGCAAATTTTATCTTTTGCTCATCAGCAACTAGATCTTGCAAGTATTGATGCACTTGCTGAGTTTCCGGTTGTTTGAATGTGATCCAATCACGGTTTAAATCAACGCCATTGGCATTGTGACGCCAATTGCCCATGGCAACACCGTCTGGGTTTAAATTTGGAATAATTAGCAGGTTGTATTTTTGGCGAAAACTGTCAGCAAATGAGTTATTCGCTAATAAAGTTTCAACAAAAGGAAATAACGCTAACGCGCCAGTTATTTCTGGTGGATGCAATCGACCTAAAATCACCAACCATTCTTTGCTGTTACTATGGCTTTCAATTTTATAAATAGGACGACCTTGTAGTGATTGTCCCAATACACTTTGTTTAACATTACTGATCTGTTGTAATTTTTTAGCCCAATCAACATAGTACTGATTATTAATCACTTCTTGAGCAGCAATATAAAGTGCTCTTGGTGAGGCATCGACATTTAACTCTAGTCGTTTACCACGAACTTTATGAGTATGGGTACGCCACGTCGCCATATCGTAGCTGATTTTAGGCAAGTAACGATTAAATCTTTTTCCAGCAATTTGAATAGTCACTTTTACTTGTGTTGGCTGATCCGCCACCACTTTAAAGGCATACCAAGGGCTTGAATTAATTGGCGTGTTTTCAGGCTTAATGGTAATAACAAATTTATTGTTGCCTTGGTTAACACACTCATCCATGCGGCTTGCTTCAAAGTCTGCTATTAACCTTACAGGGCCAGTATCACATGCTTGCGCATTATTACTCTCATTGACTGTCGTTGTTTCAGCGCATGACGCCAATAAAACAATTGAAAATAACCATGTGCAAATAAGTATTTGTTTTTTCATAATAACATCTTAAAAATTAGTATTAATGTGAGAAAAAATGGCTCGACTATTTTTTAAAAGCCGAGCCATATTATATTATTGAAACCACGTGCTAAGAATTAGAAGTCTTTTCTTACGCTCATGTAAAAGTAACGACCGCGATTTGAATGCAATGCACCAAAGTAACCGTGTGCTAGCTCATCAGCAAGTGGTGGCTCTTCGTCACCAATATTGCGTACACCAAAGCGAATTTTAGTGCCGTCTAATGCACTGTCATCAGCAAAACGGTAGTCTGCATATACGTTCACTCGAGTAAAGCTATCTACTGGTAACATTATCACTTCGTCGTCAACCGTTGTTGCAGTAGTACTAGTATCAATCACTTCGCTGACGTAGTTAGCGTTAATGCCTGCGCCCCATTGATTATAATCCCAATCAAGTGAAACTCTTGCACGCCATTCTGGGCGACCATTTTGTTTAATTAAATCACCAGCGCCTGCAACTGTTCTATCGGCTGGAACCGCAGGGTTACCTGCTTCTTGTGCGGCAATAAGTTGTGCAGAAATTGAATCAGCTTCTTGCTCAAACTTATTCAGTTTCGCGGCATTAACTGTAAATTCCCAATCACCAAAGCTTGTTTCAAAATCATAAATTAAACTGAAATCAACACCTTCGATATTTCTCACACCTAAATTCAAATAGTCATTATTGATTTGAATAACTTCATTGGTATTAGCATCACGAACGACTGCAGTATTGCTTGAACCTTCGCTTCTTAGCAATGAATCATAAAGTAAGTGTGATGAGCCAGGTAAAATACCCACGAGATCTTTTTGCTTAATTTTCCAAGTATCTATGGTGAACGTAAGGTTATCAAGTGGCTCAAATATCAAACCAAATGACGTATTTTCATCATCTTCTGGTTTTAAGTCGGTAGTACCACTACGGATATCAACAATACCGTAAGTTGAGTCAAGTACTGGGTCATACAAGCTATTTGAACGAGGTACACCTTCTGCTGAAACTTGTGGTAAACCTGGAGCACGGAAGCCACCCGCATATGATGCGCGGAAGCTAATCCAGTCAGCTGGTTCCCAGAATAACGCTACTTTTGGTTTTACTGCGCTACCAACATCAGAAAAGTTTTCATATCGGCCTGCAACTTGTAATTCAACATAATGAGAACCAGAATCAACAAGTGGTACTAAAAACTCAGCGTAAGCTGATGTGACATTACGAGAAGCTTTTGAGTCTGGCGTTGGGCTACTTCCCAATACATCACTACCTGATAATTCAACACCAGTAACGGCATCAACAAACGGATTACTACCATCAAGTAATGGATCGCGATCATCTTCAAACGTTTCACGTCTAAATTCAACACCCATTGCTACACCAACGTCACCTGCTGGCAATGACCAAAGTGAGCCATTACTTACCTTAAAATCAACTGATGCTAAGCTAGTTTTTGAATCACGATTAACATTAACCATAAACTGGTCAATAACACTTTGTGGATTTAACGTTGTATCACCACTATTTGGATTATTAACATCGCCACCGGTAAAGATGTTATAGGCTAATGTTGGATCAGTGCTATTAATGGATGCTTGAAACTTGCTCGCTTGAATGCGGTTGGCTGAATCATTCGTTTCAGCTTCAGTGTAAAATGCCGCTGTTTCCCAATCCCAATCGTTATATGAACCTTTCAAACCACCTAATACTCGGTAGCTAGTATCGTCAACTTCAACATTTCGTGGTCCGGTATCAATCGCTCGGTAGCTGCGTAATAAAACTTCTTCACCGAATGGATTGTGGGCAGCATCAGCAGAAATACGGAAACGTTGTGCGGTTAGGTTATGGGTTTGTTCACGAGTACGTTCAGCTTTTGCACTGTAATAAGTGACTTCTGAGAAGAAGTCTAAATCGCTGTTTATTTCATGAGTAAAATAAGTATATAAGTTTAAGCGATTAACATCAGAAACCAGTGAGCGAGTAGTACCGCGGTCGAAGCGTAAATCGCGAGGAAAGCTGCCACTATCAGCACAAACGCCACCTGCTAAATCAACCACACAACCAGAGTTGCTGTCAGGTTGGATATGGAATCGACCTAAAGCATCTGATTGAAAATCACCCCAAGGTGTTGCGGTAGAACGGTTATCTAATTGGGTATCACCAATGAATTCTTCTGGTAAACCTGGGTATTCACGCAAATCATGACTTGCTGAATATGGACGTTCACTTGCCATCATACCGTTACGGTCATAATAACTAAAAGAAGCGGTTAAATGCGAGCGGCCTTCGTTTAAATCAAAACCTGTCAAATAACTAAAAGTTGTTTCGTCGAGTGAAGTACCTTCTGAACCACCATAAGACAATTTAACTTGGTTGCCTTCGTAATCATCTTTTAATTGGTAATTTACCACACCAGCTACGGCATCCGAGCCGTAAATAGCGGCTGCGCCATCACGTAAAACTTGCAACGAACGTAGGCCTGAAACAGGTAAGGTATTTGAGTTAGAGGTAGAAACCGGAACAAAGTTTTCTGATTGCGTACCAGGATGAGTAACCAGTCGACGGCCATTTAATAGTGTTAAGGTATTACCTGAGCCAACACCACGTAAGTTAATTGATGCTACGTCGCCACGAGCATCATTAACGCCACCGTTACCAGTTGCTGCGCCAAAGTTAACCGCACCGATTTGAGGGATAGAACGTAATAATTCATCACCAGACATAGCACCCGTATTTTCAATATCTTTCTCTGTTAATGCGGTTACAGGCAACGCACCAATGTCTGAGGCTCTTTTAATGTTCGAACCTATGATACTAATACGTTCTACTTCTTCTACTTTTGCCGCTTCTTCAGCATTTGCTTGTTGAATAAAAGTAGTTTGCGCTGCTAATGCTGTAATTACGCATAAGCTTAGATGCTTCAGTTTATGTCTGTTTTTAGTTATATCTTTCATCACTCTCACCGTCATAAGTTGCATTTATTATGTTGTGTTGCCGAATATATTTTTATTCGATCCTAGTTTCTAGATTCACCATGCCCAATTATAGAAAGCAATACTATTGACACTTCGTTTACACCCCATAACCTAAAGTTATAGCAAAGTTACAAATTCAGCCAATTTATTCATTCTATCGCGCTACGTTATGGTTAATTATGCTAAGCTTCCGCGCAAAAAATTTTCCTGTTGGTATCCAGTAACGCTATCAAACAAGGTAAAGCTTTTGGTTATGACACTCGTAAGTTTTTGAACTGCTGATCGTTCGACTATCTCTTTACAATCGAAATTCAATGCATTGTCCATATAAGAATCATGCGCTAACCAAAAACGAAAATATGCCACATTAAAAAAGGTTAAATGCTCATATGAATATAGAAATATCTACTGCAGAAACACTCTTAGTTGCTTTATTAATACTTTTTGCCGGTTATTATCTAAATAGCAAAATCACTTTTCTTAAAAACAACAATATTCCAGAGCCCGTTGTTGGTGGCATCGCGTTTTCAATTCTTTCCGCAATAGCACATGTCTATTTTGATGTGAATTTTCAATTTGATATGGCTTTTAAAAACCCATTAATGACGGTGTTTTTTACCACAGTTGGCTTAGGTGCTAGCTTTACGTTATTAATTAAAGGCGGCCCAAAAGTTGCGCTTTTTCTTGGTGTTGCCACTTTGTATCTGCTGGTACAAAATGCCATAGGTGTTTCCATTGCAACTGCCACAGGTATGGAACCGTTAATGGGCTTAATTGGCGGCTCAGTCACACTTTCAGGCGGACATGGTAATGGTGCAACTTATGCCGATTTATTCATTAATGAATATGGCATGCATAGCAGTGTATTTGAATTAGCCATGGCAGCGGCAACGTTAGGACTTATTCTAGGTGGTTTAGTCGGTGGCCCCGTCAGTAAACGCTTAATCAAAAAATATAATTTAAAAGCCGATACCTCTTACCACGAAGAATTAGACGACACGATTACCTTTGACCCTGAAGATCACGACTTAGTAACACCACGAAAAATGATGGAAACACTTTTCGTTATTTTACTATGTATGTACTTAGGGCGTATGGGCTACGATGCTTTGAAAGCAATCGATGTTGTGTTACCCGCATTTTTAATTCCATTACTATTCGGTGTGGTGATCACTAACCTCACTGAGTTCACCAAAGTGTATAAAGTCAGTAGTGCTTGTATCGATTTATGGGGCACAATGGCGTTATCAATATTTCTTGCTATGGCGCTGATGTCATTAAAAATATGGGAGCTGGTGAGTTTAGCGGGCCCGATGATATTTATGATTTTTGTTCAGGCAATCATGCTAATGTTATTTGCTTATTTCATTACCTTTAGGGTGATGGGTAAAAACTATAACGCCGCAATTATGGCTGGTGGACATTGTGGTTTTGGTTTAGGAGCCACACCAACAGCGGTTGCTAATATGGAATCATTAGTTTCTCGCCACGGTCCATCACCACAAGCATTTTTAGTCGTGCCACTAGTTGGAGCATTTTTTATTGATATCACCAATGCTTTGATTATACAGTTATATTTAAGCTTGCCATTTGTGAGTGGCTAGCTCACTTTAGCTAACAAACTTTACTGAGGACGTTAAATGCGCTTACGACACATTGAAATTTTTCACGCCATTTACACTACGGGTTCAATTACTAATGCAGCCAAAATACTGCATGTATCGCAACCATCGGTCAGTAAAGTATTGTCACATGCCGAGCTACAACTCGGCTTCAATTTATTTGAACGTGTTAAAGGTCGGCTTATTCCAACCGATGAAGCAGAGATGCTTTTTGATGAAGTTGATAAGATTTATCAGCAAATGCGTTCAATTAAAAATACCGCACAAAATATTAAAAAATCAGAGTTTGGCAGTATCGCTTTAGGAGTAACACCAGCGTTAGGATTTGATGCCATTCCAAATGTTATCGCTAATTACCATCAAGATTACCCAAATGTCACTTTCGATATTCAAACCATTCATAACGATGCTGTCATGCAGTCATTACTTGAGCATAAGTGCGACTTAGCAATTTTATTCTCGCCACATAGCATGCCGGGTATTACCTCAATTGCGTTAGCAGAATCTGAACTGGTGATTGTTTATCCAAAAGACAAATTTCCTGATTGCCCAGATAAGTTAACCTTAACTCAAGTTTGCGATTCAGAGTTTATCGACATAAGCGACAGCGGCCCTTTGGCTGATATGTTGTGGGCACGGGTGATGGAAGAAAACATTGGTATTACGTCATCTATCAAGGTGCAAACCTACTTTATTGCCGCTAGATTAGTCGCCAGAGGGCTTGGGGTATGTGTGGTTGATCGCTACACCGCAGAAGGAAATTTGTCAGACAATGTTGCTATCGCCTCATTTGAACCTGCGCTCACTTTTAACATCAATGCTGTGCATTTAGAAAACAGAGCTAAATCTAAAGTTATTGATGAATTCATACCATATTTAACCCAAGGCATTTCAAACAGTTAAATAGAATCATAACCACAGGTTATGATCGATAAAAGCCTTCTCACTTTTAATGTTTGCTCACTAAGTTAAGCTCGGAATTAGAAAAACTCTGCTATTCCAGCATTTTAATTTAGGAACTTCATTATGCAAATTGCTTCTCCTTATCTGTTATTTATTGGTGACGCCACCGACCAGCTTTCAATTAAAATGGCACGTGGTGCAGCAGATTGGCGTCCTGAACTTTGTGTTGGTGAATACAGTGTTGACGGTTGCACGGTTAGCACCGGCATTGAAAAAATGGACATTGCACAAGCAGCTGCAAAAGGCGCTAAGTCATTCATATTAGGCTTTGCCAACAGTGGCGGTGTACTTGATAAGAAATGGTTACCTTATATTCTAGAAGCAATGGACAACGGCATGGATATCGTTTCAGGCTTGCATGATAAGTTAAGCGATTTTCCAGAAATAGTAGAAAAAGCACAACAAACCCAACAGCAATTGCTTGATATTCGTCATCCTAAAGCCGAATTTGTTACTGGTACTGGCGTAAAACGCACAGGTAAACGCTTACTTACCGTTGGTACTGACTGTTCGGTTGGTAAAATGTATACCTCATTAAGCCTTGAAAAGTCGATGAAAAAACTTGGTTTTGATGTTGATTTTCGTGCTACAGGTCAATGTGGAATTTTAATCGCTGGCCAAGGTATCGCCATTGACTGTGTTATTTCTGACTTTTTGTCAGGGGCAACCGAGTCACTTTCTCCAAATAACAGCGCTGAACATTGGGACATTATTGAAGGCCAAGGCTCGCTGTCACACCCTGCGTTTGCTGGCGTAAGTTTAGGTTTATTACATGGTTCACAACCTGACGCACTAGTTATTTGTCATGACTTAAACCGCAGCCATATGCGCGGTTTGCCACAAAGCCAGTTTCCTAGCGTTAAAGCAACCATAGCGTTAAACCTTCAAGCAGCTAAGCTGACAAATCCAAATGTTAAGGTGGTTGGTATAACCGTTAATACTTCAAGCGTGAGTGTTGAAGAAGGCCAACGTATTTGTGCACAGTTAAGTGAACAGTTTTCTTTACCTTGTGCTGATCCTCTGCGTGATGGCACTGACAGTATCGTTTCAACGTTGGCATAGGCGAGATAACAATGAACTTAACAATTCAGGTTAGTCATCAACAGCTACCATTGAAAAATGTTTTTCGTATTGCTCGTGGTGCTAAAACACAAGCAGACGTTGTTGTTGTCACCATTAGTGACGGCATAAATACCGGTTGGGCAGAAGCCGTGCCCTATGCGCGCTATCAAGAATCTGTCGATAGTGTTAGTCAGCAAATACAATCGTTATCAAAGCAAAAACTTTCTACTGAAAACATCAATGAATATATCATTGCCCTTCCCTCTGGTGCCGCACGTAACGCACTAGACTGTGCTTGGTGGGACCTACAAGCAAAGCAGCATGGAACTTCAGTAGCAAAATTATTACAGCTTGCACCCGCGCAAGCTTGCATCACCGCACAAACATTAAGTATTGATAGCCCAGAAGCCATGGCTAAAGCCGTCGCAGCACTAAACAACCCGCCGTTAGTAAAAGTAAAACTCGACAATCAAGACATCATCGAGAAAATGACCGCTATTCAACAAGCAGCACCTAACAGTGAATTTATTGTTGATGCCAACGAAGGTTGGAGTATTGATGATTTAAACAATTGTTGTGAGCAGCTAAAAGCACTGAATGTGGTTCTAATTGAACAACCACTGCCTGCTGGCCAAGACCAAGCCTTAATTAACTTTTCGTCACCTGTGCCGCTATGTGCAGATGAATCATGTCATACCCGTGCCGAGCTTGATTACTTAAAAGGCCGTTATCAGGTAGTGAATATTAAACTCGATAAAACCGGTGGCTTAACCGAAGCGGTTTTATTAGCTCAAGAAGCAAAAGCGCAAGGCTTTGATTTAATGTTGGGCTGTATGGTTGGTAGTTCTTTGGCAATGGCTCCTGCTGCATTATTAGTGAATGGAGCCAAGTTTGTTGATTTAGATGGTCCACTCTTAATTAGTGATGATCGTCAACATGGCTTTGAGTTTGAACAAGGTGTTATGCAACCATTATCTGAAATACTTTGGGGTGGAAGCGCAACACTTTTAGAAGCAACAACGGTTATTTGTTAATTATTCTCTTTGAGTTCCCTTTGACATTAATTCATAAATGTCTTGCCCTGCTTGCAGGGCTTTTTTTTCCTTAAAGCTATTTAAATTCGTGACCAATACGTGCCAATTAAGTAATTGCTTAAAGACTAACATCTAAATGTTCAATGATACTGGTCATAGTTTGTTGAATTTTCCCAACATCAGCGGGAATAATTAAGATGGTATTGTCACTAGCCATACAACCTAAAACACCTGATTGCTCGCCCATATTTTCGATCATTTTAGATATCAAAGTACCTGCGCCAATCACTGTTTTAATGATGATCTGAACATGGTTATGTTTAACATCAAGCACTACGGAATCAATTGCTTGTAGACCTCTTGGAATATGTTGCTTTTCAGGTAAACGGTAGACAGCGTCATTATTATGATTACGAATTTTTATTGCCCCTACTTTATTGAGTAGGCGCGAAACTCGCGTTTGCGTAACATTCTCAAAGCCACGTAATGATAACGCTCGGGCAAGTTGCAACTGTGAGCCAAACCGTTGATTTTGCAGTAGGGATTTAAATGTATCTAGTAATTCGGGCTCTGCAACACTCATATTCTGTAAACGTCCTCTTAGCCAATTTGTCATTAAATTGGCTTGAATTTTATTTAATTAAAATTTCACAACAACAGGCGAAGAAACAGCCTTATCGACACCAAGATACGCTGCTTGGTAACTTAAGGTGTTATAAAAATTAGGTTTAGGGTCCTTACTAAAAGCGCTTTGCCATTCAATTAAGGCAAAGTCATCAATATTAACTTGCGACGTTGCGCCATTTTGTAATTCAATTTCTGCCAGTACGCGATAACTTTTATAACCAATACGCGGCGAATTAAAATCAACCTCAACATTTTGCCAAGCATTACTGGCTGAAAGCTCTACCGTATCAATTAGCTGTTTAGGGCTATTTTTAAAGGCATCAAATAGCTTCTGACGTTTCTTTCGTCCTTGCCAATAAAAGTTAATTTTTACCGGTGCTTGTACCTTGAATTTAGCTTTAATGGTCATGGCACTACTAGCTTTATAAACGCGTCTAAAGCTTTGCATACCAAAGGTAGTTGGCAATTTAGCATCAACGGTTATTGCTAAACTATGGCTGCCACTAGCACCAAAGTTATTCAATGTCGTCGCACTGCGATCAAATAACCAACCACGTTCTGGGCTATCGAATAATGCGAAGCTTTCAAAATCACTACCGTTAATTAAATTAGTCCCTAAACGGTATGCAATATTTGAGTTCGGCATTTGCACTTGAGTAATGCTGCGGTTCCACGGCAATTGATAAAGTGGGGTAGTTCTTTCATTGCTAGCGATATCAATAGCAAGCTGCATTTTATTCGTCGGCTTTTCTTGCTCTGCAGACTGCTGATTATTTGACTGGATAACACCATGGCCACCTGACATTGAAATAGTAGTATTTCGCTGTTTCGATAGCTCAGTTAATCGTTTCATGACGGTATAGCGATGCATACCCGTTGCTGGCGTTGGTTTATAGCCTTTAACATATAACGGTACTATTTCTGCGCGATGAAACCTTCCTTCATCAAGCCAAACATAAAGAATAAAACTGTGTTGAGTTGCGCTGAAGTTTTGGTCAAAAATGAAGTTACCCATCGAATAGGCAATCAGTTTATTGTTATACAGCTCTAAACCTTGAGTTACATGGGGATGATGAGCAATGGCTAGCGCAGCACCAGCATCTAATGAAGACTTTAAACGTTGCTCCGTAACACCTGTTGGGTTGTTGGCATATTCTTGACTGCCGTGATATTGCACGATAGTAACTTTATCGTCAGCCACTTGCTTAGAAACTGATTGCAAAATGTTTTCCATTGAACCGTAAGCTGCACCACCATGTTGATGATTCGCGGTTTGCGTTGGGTTAGCGCTACCTTCCCAGCCAACATAGCCAAGCATAGAAAATTCAGTGTTATTGATTGTTGCCGTGTGTGCTTTCAGTGCTGACTTTTCATCAACACCTGCGCCTGAATAACCTAATTCACTTTTATTCAAAAACGCTAATGTCGAATGCAAGCCAGAATCCATGTAGTCATAGGTATGGTTATTTCCCAATGAAACATAATCCACTCCCGCCCACGTAAGCGCATCTAATATTTCAGGCTCAGAATAAAAGGTCACAGATTTTGGCGCTCGCTCAGCAGGTTTCTTATCTGCAATCTGAGTTTCTAAATTAACCGCAGCGTAATCAGCCAAGCTCATATAAGGTTTAATATGCTGAACAATAGCTTTGCTATCGCTAAGTTTATTATCACGATGAATAAGTACTTCATCACCAAAGTAAGGCTTATAGAAGCGACGTCCCATCATAACATCACCCGCAAAGGCTAACATCACGCGCTTTTTCGCTTTTTTAACTAAGGTAATATCGGCAATAGTCGATGAGTTTTGTGTCAATTCATAGTGGCTGAATGTTTGAATAGCAGAAAAGTAATCGGGTTTATCCAGGCTAAGTTGATATGTATCCTCAGCGGCTGTCGATAACTGATAGATGCCTTGTTTATCAGTAAGTACGTTTTTTTCACTCAGCTTAACTTTAACGCCAGAGACAGCCTTACCATCCTCGCTAATAATCTTGCCTGTCAGCGTAATTAACTCGGCTGAAACCGTGGTAAAACTCATTAAAAGCGTGATAGATAATATCGACAATATACGTAACATTGTATTCCCAACTTAGTAACATTTTCACTCAGTATATCTTGTTATAAAAGCTAGTTTCATTCCTAAATTGATGCAAGTTATAACGTTAGGGTATGGCTAAAAGAAAGTAGTCATTTAGTGAGGGATAAATTTCAGGCAAAAAAAACGCCCCTCATTTGAGGAGCGTATAACAATACATAAAAACATTAAAAACAAAACCGAGGGGGAGAATCTCTTATTAAGTCAGAGCATCAAATTTACGATAAGTTCAAATTAGTTTCGAAAAAAACAAAAAAGATTTCAGCAGTAACTAGTAGCATTTTACAGGCAAAAAAAACGCCCCTCAAGTGAGGAGCGTATAACATAAATAAAATGCAATTTAATAAAAACAAAAAACGAGGGAGAATCTCTTACTAAGTAAGACGATCTTCGTAGTTGTTAGTTCAATTTAATTTGAAATTAATTAGAAATAAAATAAAACAACGCTATAAACACTGTTTTTATTGACCTGTGAGCGAGAACAAAGCAATTAAATTTTTTCAAAACCTTGCTGTTGAGCAATTAAATTCAATACTTTAGTTAATTTTTTACCCAAATAACCTGACAATAGTTTTGGCGTTTGTTTCAAAAGCAATAATTCTGAGGCCGTGATCGCGACATAGCAATCCAACAGTCTATTTGATGACGAAAGTATAAGTACATCATCCGCTAAAAATTCTTTTTCAAGCTCGGTTTCTTGATCTTTACCGCTACTTTCAAACTCTGTAGCAGACACTAAGAAAAAATTAATCAGCAGTATATTTTCTTCTTCACCATACCAATTCGCCGTCATGGTGTGAAAATTCAATTGTGCTTCAAGCTTATTGCAAATCGCAGCAATATTATTAATTTGAGCAACTAAATCATCACTTACTTGAATAGAAATGGGCAGTTGTTCGGTCATAATGTCCATAGATACAAAACCTTTAAATCGGTATAACACGTTGAGAAAAAGAAAATGGTTTATACTTATCGATAGTAAAGCCTTGTTAAGCTTACTTCAATCTTGATTTCTTAGCATAATGCTTGCAATTTCAGGTTGAGTCTTTAAGCTAATGAGCATTAGTATTTAACTTATTCTTTTTAATTGGTGTTTTAAAACTATTGTGAAATCATATTTTTCGACAAAGTTCATTGTAATCATGATGTTGATGCTTAGCCTTATTGGCCAGTCATCCGCTAGTGTGATGATGTCTTGCGATATGATGAACATGTCTGATATGCCAATGTCACATAGTATGAACTCTACCGAGCACACCATGGATATGTCGATGGACATGCCAATGAAAATGGCCATGGATGACAGCTCAACAACAAACATGACCGATGATTGTTGTCAGGAAAACTGCGATTGTGCAACAACCAGCTGCAAACCAAATTCTTACACCAATAGCTTGATGGCACTGACCATTACGCCAATACCAACTCAAAGCGATAGCCTGAGCATTGCTTTACCCCAAGAACAATTTCTTAATTACTTATTCAAACCTCCTATTTCGTAACTCCCTAGGATCAATGCGCCTAAATTTAGGCTAACATCCACAATATATTCAGCGTTTAATTTCATTTATCAGCAGTATTTAGTCATTTTCAATGGCGATAACAAATAGAAATAAGCGCACTTTCAAAGATAAATTTGAGAAGAGCAATACAATGCTAGCATTACATTACTACTCACAGCTTAAAGATAAAATAAGCGACAATTTCATGGCAAAGTTAATAACTTCAACACTATTAATTTTGGTGACCGTGTCGTTGGCGTTTAGTCACACCATTAAAGCAGCGACACTACAAAAGCACAGTGTTAAAGCGCTAGGTTTTGTGCAAGCTGTGCAACAAGCACAAGCGGCAGACCCTTGGCTAACCGGCAATATCCACCAGCAACAAGCACTTGAATCACTCAGTATTGCTGCCAATACTTTGCCTGACCCGAAAGTGTCTATCGGCATGGCAAACTTTGCAGCCGACACTTTGAACTTTAGCCAAGAGCCAATGACACAGTTCAAACTTGGCGTTAGCCAAATGTTTCCACGCGGTGACACCTTAGCCTTAATGAATCAGCAGTTAAAAGCAGAAAGTAAACAATACCCGTTCTTGCGCCAAGACCGCAAAGCAAAAGTTGCTTTAACCGTTGGTATGCTTTGGCTTGATGCCTATCAAATGCAGCAAAGCATCGCCTTAATAGCAGAAAACAAAAGTCTATTCTCACAATTAATTGATGTTGCAGAAGCGCGCTATTCTTCCACTATTGGGCAAGCGCAGCAGCAAGACATCATTCGTGCCGAGTTAGAATTAAGCCGTATTGATGACAAATTGGTTCAATTTACTCAACAGAAAAATGCCTATATTGGCCAATTAAATCAATGGTTAATGAAAGCAGAGCAAGGTAATGCTGCAACCACTAGCTATCAAGAAACAAACACCTTTAACACCATGCTTGAAACACAGCTACCTCAAATTGACTTGCAGAATAAAGCCTTAATTATGGCGAAACGACAATATTCTAATGCCGAATTAGTCAGTTTTTTTACTAGCCACCCCGGTGTAGTTGCGATAGATAATAAAATTAAATCAGTGGCATTTAACAAAGCGTTGGCCAAGCAAAAATATCAGCCTGAATGGGGTGTTAGTGCTAGCTATGGCTACCGTGGCGATGATGCAGCAAATAACAGCCGTGCCGATTTATTTTCTGTCGGCATCACTTTTGATGTTCCGCTTTTTACCGCCAATCGACAAGACCAACAATTAAAAGCTGCGATATCAAAAACTGAAGCCGTTAAAACCGAGAAACAATTACGCTTACGACAATTGTTAGGCGCCTTTTCTTCTGCTAAAGGTCGATTATTACAACTTAACAAGCGCCAATCGTTATACGAACAAAAGCTATTACCACAGTTTCATCAACAAGCTGAAATCGCTTTAAACGCTTACACCAATGACAGCGGTGATTTCGGTGAAATTGTACGTGCGCGCATCGATGAATTAGACGCTTCGATAGATCACCTAGGCATTACCGTTGAGCAGCAAAAACTGCATTTAGAACTTAATTATGTTTTTAGCAAAGCTAATCAAGCATCAAAGTTTACGCCAGCCACATTAGCTCAGCAGAATCAGGAATAACATGATGACAAAAAATAAAAAAACACTTATCAATCGCATCGCTAGTGGCATTATTATCGCAATACCAAGTATCTTATTTGGTGGTTGGTTGAGCTTTAATTATTTCGCTAATAACTCTGCTAGTAACTCTATGGCAGTAGCAACTGATGAAGCTAAGCCTATGTATTGGGTTGCACCAATGGATGCTAACTTTCGCCGCGATAAACCCGGTCTTTCTCCTATGGGTATGGAGCTTGTTCCTGTTTACAAGAATGGCAGTGCAAATGACGCGGAAGTGGGTACGGTTACCATCAACCCAAGTATCGTCAATAACATTGGCGTTCGCACCGAAAAAGTAAAAAATTCGCACCTAAAAACACAAATAGAAACCGTTGGTTATGTTAATTATAATCAAGACAAATTAGTCCATATTCACCCACGCGTTAAAGGCTGGATTGAAACTCTCAATATCAATTCGGTTGGTGAAACAGTCACAAAAGGCCAGGCGATTTATTCATTGTATTCACCTGAATTGGTCAATGCCCAAGAAGAGTTTGTACTGGCGCTTTCACGTAAGAATACGCGCCTAATCAAGGCAGCAAAAAACCGTTTACTAGCGCTAAATATTCCCGATGAAGCGATTGCTGAATTACAACGTAGCCGAAAAGTAAAACAGCAAGTAACCTTCTACGCCCCACAATCAGGCGTAGTAGAAAATCTATCAATACGTGAAGGCTTTTATGTTCAGCCCGGCACTATGCTATTTTCCATTGGCGACTTAACCGAAGTTTGGGTTGAAGCTGAGGTATTAGAACGCCAAGCAGGTTTTGTTTTTGTTGATGATAATGTCGCAATGACACTGGATTTTTTACCCGGAAAAACATGGCAAGGCAAAGTAGATTATATTTACCCTACTCTCGACAGCCAAACTCGTACTATGAAAGTGCGTTTGCGTTTTGATAACAAAAACTTCGCCTTGAAACCGAACATGTTCGCACAGGTGATTATTGACGGAAAACCTAGCGCAGAAACCATCGTTATCCCTAAAGAAGCCTTAATAAGAACAGGTACTCAAGACCGTGTAGTACTAGCATTAGGCGATGGTCAGTTTAAATCAATCGCCGTCGATGTTGGTCGCAGTGACGGTAAGCAAATTGAAATCCTTACAGGTTTATCTGCAAGTGACACCATAGTCACTTCAGCGCAATTCCTTTTAGATTCAGAATCCAGTAAAACCTCTGACTTCAAACGTATGTCTGCTATGGATATGGATATGGATATGGATATGGATATGGATATGGAAAACACTAGCCAACCAGTTGCCCATGCACAAGTAACAGGCATTATTAATAGTATTGATAACGACACTAGAATCGCTAATATCAGCCGCGGGGCAATTGAGAAGTGGCAACGCCCTGCAGCAACTTTAGATTTTTATATCGCTAATAATATTGCCTTAGCGCAGTTGAGTACAGGCATGGAAATCGACTTTACTTTTGCTATCGAAAATGGCGAATTTACGGTTATTACCCTGCACGATGAAACTCACGCTGATGCTGATGCCGACAACAGCCATTAAGCCTCGACCAAGGAAATTATTATGATAGAACGTATTATTCATTGGTCGGTGTTCAATCGATTTTTTGTCTTACTAGTAACACTCGTGATTGTCGGCACCGGTATTTTTGCTTTTAAAAATACTCCTATTGACGCAATTCCTGATTTGTCAGATGTGCAAGTGATCATCAAAACCAGTTATCCAGGACAAGCACCACAAGTGGTTGAAGACCAAGTAACCTATCCGCTAACCACTGCCATGCTTTCAGTGCCCGGCGCTCGCACTGTGCGTGGCTATTCGTTTTTCGGAGACTCTTACGTATACGTGATATTTGATGATGACACCGATTTATATTGGGCACGTAGCCGAGTATTAGAATATTTGTCACAAGTGGCAGCAAACTTACCCAGTAGTGCCAAACCTCAATTAGGTCCTGATGCAACAGGCGTTGGCTGGGTTTATCTTTATGCTTTGGTCGATAAAACTGGCCAGCATGACATTAGTCAACTGCGCTCAATTCAAGACTGGTTTTTAAAGTATGAGTTACAAACCGTAGCAGGCGTTTCTGAAGTTGCGGCAATTGGCGGTATGGTGAAACAATATCAAATATCGGTAGACCCCGATAAATTGCGCGCATACGGCATTCCTTTAAGCTTAATTCAAACCGCAATAAAACAAGGTAACCAAGAAGTTGGCGCCTCAGTAGTTGAAATGGCAGAAGCTGAATATATGGTCACAGCGTCAGGTTATATTGAAAATATTGAAGACCTAGAAGCCATTCCACTAGGTATGAACGCGAAAGGTGTACCGCTGCAATTAAAAGACGTTGCTGATATTAATTTAGGTCCACAAATGCGTCGTGGCATCGTTGAGCTTAATGGCGAAGGCGAAACCGTTGGTGGTGTGGTTGTTATGCGTTTTGGCGCTAATGCCCAACAAACCATTGCTGGCGTAAAAGAAAAGTTAAAGAGCTTACAACAAGGTTTACCGGATGGCGTAGAAGTTGTTACGGTTTATGATCGTTCAGGCTTAATTGAACGCGCGGTTGATAACTTATGGTCAAAGCTCATTGAAGAATTAGCGGTAGTCGCCATTGTTTGTGTGGTTTTCCTCTTTCATGTTCGTTCTTCTATCGTTGCCGTAATTAGCTTGCCGTTAGGTATTCTTGTTTCCTTTATCATCATGTATTTTCAAGGTATTAATGCCAACATTATGTCGCTGGGCGGTATTGCTATAGCTATTGGTGCGATGACCGATGGCGCCATCGTGATGATAGAAAATATGCATAAGCATATGGAAAAAACACCACTTACTGAGGAGAACCGATGGCAAATTGTCGCTAAATCAGCCTCTGAAGTTGGCCCTGCATTATTTTTTAGTTTACTCATTATCACGGTAAGCTTTATGCCGGTATTTATTTTAGAAGCACAAGAAGGCCGAATGTTCAGTCCACTTGCTTATACTAAAACTTATGCCATGGCAGCATCAGCAGGCTTAGCAATTACCTTAGTGCCGGTATTAATGGGTTACTTTATTCGTGGTAAAATTATTTCTGAGCGCAAAAACCCAGTCAACCGCGCGCTGATCGCCGCTTATATGCCGTTATTAAAAACCGTATTACGCTTTCCTAAAAGTACCTTGTTCGCAGCATTAGTTGTGACCTTAATTGGTTTTTCACCACTCGATAAAATTGGCAGTGAATTTATTCCACCGCTTGATGAAGGTGACTTGATGTATATGCCAACCACCTACCCGGGTATTTCAGTGGGTAAAGCGCGAGAAATTTTACAGCAAACCGATAAACTCATCCGCACCATTCCAGAAGTGAAAACCGTATTTGGCAAGGTGGGACGCGCTGAAACGGCAACAGATCCTGCGCCACTCACCATGATAGAAACCTTCATTCAATTTAAACCAGAAGCGCAATGGCGAACAGGCGTAACCAAAGACACTATTCGCAAAGAATTAGACGCTATTGTCCGTTTTCCTGGCTTAACCAATGCTTGGGTCATGCCAATAAAAACTCGTATCGATATGCTAGCAACGGGCATTAAAACGCCTGTCGGCATAAAAATCGCGGGTAGTGATTTAAAAGTCATTCAAAATATTGGCTTAGATATAGAAAACATCCTTAAAGATCAACCGGGAACGGCGTCTGTTTACTCCGAACGCGTAGCAGGTGGGCGCTATATCAAAGTAGATATCAACCGTAATAAAGCCGCACGTTACGGTTTAAACATTGCCGATGTTCAACAAGTGGTAGCGACTGCCATTGGCGGCATGAACGTCACTCAAACGGTTGAAGGCTTAGAGCGTTATCCGGTTAATTTACGCTACCCACAAGACTATCGTGATTCACCTGAGCAATTAAAACTACTGCCAATTGTTACGCCAGCAGGACAACGTATTTCGCTAGCAGATGTGGCCGATGTTTATGTTGAAGATGGGCCACCAAGCATCAAAAGCGAAAATGCCCGTATTAACGGTTGGAGCTTAATCGATATCGAAAATATTGATGTTGGTACTTATGTTGAACAAGCAAAAGAGCGCTTAGCACAAGAATTAGTATTACCCGCGGGTTACTCAATTACCTGGGCAGGACAGTACGAATATATGGAGCGTGCTAAAGCGAAACTTATTTATGTATTGCCGCTGACCTTAGCGATCATTATTATTTTGCTCTACCTGAACTTTCGCAATTTTGTTGAAGTCGCGATTATTATTGCCACGCTGCCACTGGCAATGATTGGCGGTATTTGGTTAATGTATCTTGAAGGTTTTAACTTTTCTGTGGCAGTTGGCGTTGGCTTTATTGCCTTAGCAGGGGTCGCTGTCGAAATTGGCGTCATCATGTTGGTGTATTTAAACCAAGCTTTTAAAGAAACTATTGAGCAACATCAAACTAACAATATTCCTTTTACTATTAAGGAATTAACTCATGCTATTCTACAAGGCGCGGGCATGCGTGTACGGCCTGTAATGATGACGGTAGCCACTGTTATTATTGGATTATTGCCGATATTATATGGCACAGGAACCGGTTCAGAAGTAATGAGTAGAATTGCAGCCCCGATGGTAGGCGGTATGGTTAGCGCAATTTTATTGACATTACTTGTGCTACCCGCTGTTTATCTTCTGTGGAGAAAGTCACAATTAAAACTGTAAGAAAGCCGCAAAAGCTATTTAAAATCAGCCATAAAGTACATAAATGGCTGATGTTATTTATTGGTGTGCAATTTGTTATTTGGTCTGTTACTGGTGCCTATATGGTCTTTTTCGATATTGACTATATTCACGGTGACAGCCTGATCGTTAATCATCAAACAAAAATAAAACCCGAAAAGTTAACATATCCAACACAAGCACTTTTTCAGCAATACCCACAGGCTGAAAACTTAAGTGTTGGCATGTTAATTAACCGCGAGGTTTATCGTTTTAACATTGATAAACAAAAGTTTATGCTTGATGCCACTAACGGACAGCAACTATCACCAATAGCCGAAAGCTCAGCACTAGCCGTAGCAAAACATTTCTATTCTGGCGATGGCGAAGTGATTAACGCGAAGTTAATCACCGAAAACCCACCTTTTGAATTAAGCTCAAGGCATTTGCCAGCTTGGCGCATTAACTTCGACAACTTTGGCTCACCTGCGTTATACATATCTGCTAATAGCGGTAAAGTAGTGACTAAACGTCATGAATTTTGGCGACTGTTTGACTGGATGTTTCGCTTTCATGTCATGGACTATGATGATGGTGAAAACGTCGGTAACTGGTTCTTATTTCTTATTGCCTCATTAGCACTTTTTGCTGCACTAAGTGGCTTAATACTGACTTATTTTAAAGTGATAAAGCCGGCAATAGATAAACGTCAGCGTAAAAATAGCCATAAAAAGAACAAGCCAACACCGCAAGATATTACACTATCGGCAGGAGATCAGTTATGATGTTCTGGACGAAGAAAATACACAAATGGGCATCATTGCTTATTGGCTTGCAACTCATTATTTGGGTATCTAGTGGCTTAGTATTTAATGTCATTGATCACAAAAAAGCGCGCGGCAATGCTTATCGTCAAGCATCAGTAACAATGGCACAAGCGGTAATAGCTGAAAAAGATTTACAGCCAGTTGAATCGGTTTTAAAAAGCTACCCTGACACCATAACGCTAACGCAAACGAAAATACTCGCTAAGCCCTATTACCTGCTAACACAGGAACAGGGCTTGTATCGTCATTTTACTAATCGCTACCAGTTGATTAACGCCGTTACCGGCAAGTTGGCCATCATTGATGAAACACTTGCATCAAACATAGCGAAAGCAAGTTACAACGGACCGGGTGATATGACGTCAGCAGAGTTATTTACCTCAAATCCCACTGACTTTCCCAAGCAGAAAAACCCAACGTGGCAAATCAACTTTAACGATGATTTAGAGACCAGCGTTTATGTAGAACAAGGTTCAGGCCGACTAGTTGGCCACAGTAATAGCGACAAACGTTTTGCTGACTTTTTCTTTATGCTGCACTTTATGGATTACGGTGATGAAGGCAGCTTTAACAACGTTCAAATCATGCTATTTGCCTTTGTTACCTTGTGGCTAACATTGTCAGGGTTGATTTGGACGATACATATGCTCAGCAAAGGTCGTTATCGTTTTAAGAAATAGTCACGCTATTTCAACTTTCTAAAACAGCTGATTTAGCTAGATAAAAAGGTTAAATCAGCGACAATCAAACTATCCTCTCTACGCGTATTAAAGCCATTCATGCGCGATTTTTATCTCTATATTTACAATAAAATATCTAGCTGATTAACCCGTGTAATGTTCTTTTCGGTGAAAATGCGTATAGTTCTTTTTTTAGATGCTGGCTTTCGGGATTTATTGATTGTTAAAGAAAAATTTAATATAAAAGAGCTTTTGGAAAAGATGAGAACATTTAAGTTGTCATATTTGCCTTATTCAAAATTACTACGTCTAATTAATAACAAAGTAACTATTGGTGGAAGTCAATAATTATTTTGCAAACGTAATTATTTATAAAATAAATCATTGCGTTTCTTATAAATTAAAAAGCAATAGTAAGTTAGTTGTTACCAACCTTGTTTTTTAACTGAAATAAACTAAAAAAACATAGCCAATTTAGACTTGCAAGTAAGTCAAAACCTCACTATCTTGGGAGCTTAAAGGGCTTAAGCACTCTTATTAAGCCTCTGTATCTGTGCCGCGGTTTTATTATTTTGTCAGACTTCAAGGTTTATGAAGCGAATCAATACTCATTTATCAATAATTACATAGCTCTAGGGAATACTCTTTGTCTTTAAAACCATATTTTGATCCAGTAGAAACAGATACATATACCTACGACTTATCTCATCTGAACCCTTTGAACTTTGAATTTACAAGTCGTATCGCAAATAAGAACCTTCGCATCAACGTTGTTTTTACAAATCACTGTTTTACAAAAGATTACATAGAGGACTCACCTTTAAACGGCTTCCCTTTGTTTTATCAAGGCTCTAAAATTCGAATATTCTGCCCAATTAGATATCGATTATCAAAAGCTCTACCTGAATTAATTATGAGTTTAAATAATGAAAAATCTAAAGTTAGAGAAACTAAATCAAGAAGGAATTGGGCACACTCAATAACAATCGAAGATCCAAATGGGCCATACCACATCTTTTTTGAAGTAAGAAAAAGTGCAAACGATAAAAAACGATTCCAAGATATTAACCTTACCGTAGAAAGTGCATACCATGAAGATGAAAGACCACCACAACTTCTTGGGAGAATGGGGTTTCAACTTTTATGTTCAAAGGTTTACATGAAAAAGCCAGTAACAACTAAAAGATAGGCATAAAAAAAGGCGCTATAAGCACCTTTTTTTATTAACTCAATCCAGACACCACTTTTACGATCCGCCTTGCGCGAATACAGGCATAACCTGCTGGGGAACGTTCGATCTCATCTGGTAGTCGTTCCGATATTTTGTCGAAAATGATTCGACCAGTTAAGTATAAATGCAATAATGCAATAATGCAATAATGCAATAATGCAATAATGCATTCTAATAAGGCATGGGTACAAAAGTCTCTACAAAACAAAACCGTCGATAAAAATAAAAGGGGTCAAAATAAAAGGGATCAGAGCCGTTTTATCTTAAGCCTAATTCAACTCAAAGTGAGTTAGAAGCAGCAACACATGATGCCCCAATGCACCAAGAGTTTTTAGATGGTAAAAAATAACAAAGACACCAACTGTAAAATGTAAATGATTTACTAGACGCTCCCTTAGATAATCCATTGAAGCAAAAACAATAGTTACTTAAACGACAATTGACACCTGAAACGTTACAGGTTACACTATTATTGATCACGTTACTACATCCCACTATGTGAAGCGGATAGCGCATAAAAAGAATTCAATAGTTTGGTATGAGTTGGTTGACAAAATTTATAAAAATCCAAGGAATAACCATGACTAATATTAATTCTAATAATTTTATTGCTACATTCGGAGGTGCTTCACAATGGCGATTAAAAGCTTTAAGCACAAAGGACTTGAAAGTTTCTTTGTGTCTGATGACAGAAGTGGTCTAAGACAAGATCATGTAAAGAGAATCGGGTTTATACTAGATGCTATAGACTCGTCGCACCACCCCAAAGATTTGAAAGCGGTTTACGGAAGTAAGTTTTCAGAGAAAAAAGGTTCAGGGGAAGGTGTTTATAGTTTAGTAGTTAACGGTAATTGGCGTATCACGTTCCAAATAAAAGAAGACGGAGCCGTGTTGTTAGATTATCGCGATTATCACGGTAAACAGATAAAAGCGATCAGTTAGCTCTATATAATGGCGATTAAAGTTTTTAGTCGCTTGCCCATTAACCTTAGGGCATTCGGAGAGAGAAATGAGCAATTATAGAAAACCATCACATCCCGGTGAGTTTTTTAAGTTCACCATATTGGAAGAAAGAGAAATAACGGTAAGTGAAGCCGCGAAGCGTTTAGGTATAACGCGCAAAACCTTAAGTGAGTTTGTAAACGGTCGTTCTAAGTGTTCACACGCGATGGCACGACGACTTGCAGAGTCAACAGGAACAGGCGTTGCATTATGGATTAATATGCAAGCAAAACTGGATACTTGGGAGGCTGAAAATATGGAAATGCCTGCTGATATTCAACCAATGCCTGAGTACAAACTTGCTTAATTCGTGATCAATTAAGCTAAGTTAAAAACCATCTTTAGAGATGGTTTTTTTATGCCTAAAATTAGCTGCCACGTGTTTAAAAACTCAACATAAAGTTATGCTGCTTCGCTTGCCATTGGAAAATATCTAATAATTTTTCATGTGAAATAACATAATCTTTATCAAATAAGGTTAACGGTTTATCTAAACGTGTTTTATGATTTTTATTAGTAAATTCATAGACAAGGCCAGATTGACGGCTGATTTCAGACAAGTCAATTATACTGATGGTGAAATAAAAGGGGTCAGAGCCCTTTTATTTCTTTTCATTTAAACCATGATTTAATTTAGAAACATTTAGCAGGTCATCCACTATCAATTTAAATAGCGTTTTTTTAACTGTGTTTACAATTCCAACATAAAGTTATGCTGCTTCGCTTGCCATTGGAAAATATCTAACAATTTTTCATGTGAAATAGCATAGTCATTATCAAATAAAGTTAACGGCTTATCTAAACGTGTTTTATGATTTTTATTAGTAAATTCATAGACAAGGCCAGATTGGCGGCTTATTTCAGACAAGTCAATTATACTGATGGAGTGAATATTAGACCAATCAATGCTGTTAGCATTTCTATTGCTACCCCAAGCTATGTTGTGGTCGGTTATTACTAACCGATATTTCCTCACCTGAACATATTGATACCAGTAATATATTGTCGCTAGCCAAAATAATGGTAGGCTCGCTTTAACTAATTTAATTTTTAAAGTATCAACATTAGCATTGTTATATTCACCAAAAGCAACGAGACTAAACAAGCAAAACAGGGTAAATACAACCGCTCGCCACAATGAGCGGGTTGCCGTGGCACTGACGGTAATATCAATAGGAGAACTGTTCTTCATTGTTTATAGCTTATCCTTTCTAGCCCTACATCAAGGCTCTAAATTAAACTCAAACTCAATTTCCAAAAACTTTTCACCACCACTCGCTTCAGGGTAACGCCATTGGCTTAAGGCTTGTTTTGCCGAGCGTTCAAGTAAGCGATTACCGTGTTTATTCAATCCGCTAATATCTATGACCTTGCCTGTATATGAAATACGATATTGCAGCTTTACAGTGCCTGATTTACGTGAATAAAGCGCTGATTTAGGGTATTCCGGCATTACACGATGAATCGGTTTCACATCAAACGTCGGTTGATTAATTTCCGGAACATTAACCGCGTCGGCGGTCGGCTTATTGAACGCAAATGTTGGCTTAGTAATCGCGGTTGTTGGCGTTGGAATTTCGCTGCTCGCTTTAGGTGTATTACTTTCTGGCTTAGGTGGTAACGGCGGTGTTACTGGCGGTAAAGTTACGGCTTCAGGGTTAACTTCTGTTATCTCAACCACACGCACCGAATGTTGTTTATATTGTTCGCTAGTGCCGTGAGCTGGCGGTTTTGCAAAATGTGTTACCAGTGCCATAATGCCGAATGACGCAGCACCACCGGTTACCAGTAGCGTTAACATATGCCAAGGTGATCGCGTCGACTTTACGGGTTTAGCATCGCTTGTTAGGTCAACTGTTGGTGCGTGGCTTTGTTGTTTACTTTGTTGATAAAGTTCGGAGAGTTCTTTATCAAATTTATCCACGCTCATGATGATGTTCCTAACAAATGACTTAAATTGTTGCGAGCATAACGTAAACGGCTTTTTACCGTTTCAAAACTCTCGCTAGTTAATTCGGCAATCTCGTTTAACGAAAAACCTTCTTGTTGAAAAATAAAAGCTTCACGTTGTAGAAAAGGTAACTGCTTAAGCGCGGCATTAAATTGCGTTAATCTATCGGCCGCTTGTACTAACTTTTCTAAATTTATTGTTAGCATTTTATTTTCGTCTAACAACTGGTTTTGCCATTTTTGTTGACGTCGAAATTCGTCAATTAAGGTATTACGGGCGATGGTAAATAACCAACTTTTAACATTGCTTTGTGGCTTATTTTCTCCATTATGCTGCTTTTCGGCTTTCATCACTTTTAGCCAAGTACTTTGTACCACATCTTCTGCCAACTCTTTATTCGATTGGCTCAATAAATAGTGATATAACGACAAATTAAATTGCTCAACCAGCAAAGACAAATACTTGTTTTTGCCGGTTGTCATATAGTTTGTCAGCAACTTTTCTGGGCTAGCTGTTGGGTTATACCAACCTTTTATCATTGACGGTAACTGCAAATTTTAATCCTAGCTATGTTTAACTTTGCTGGCCTATATTGAAATCTAATTGTACGGTTAGGCCCTGCTGCATCATGGTTTTACCATCTTCTGATTTTGCACGATACTTCCACTTTCTCAGTGCTTGCCTAGCAGCTTTATTGAATATGCGCTTAGGCTCAGCGTCAATAACTTCTATATTGGTTACACCACCAACCTCATTAATATCAAAACGTAGCTTAACCCAACCTTCAACACCATCGCGAGCAGCGTCCATAGGGTATTTAGGGTTAATCCGCACAACCGGACGAGCATCACTATCACGACTGCCTCCACCCATAGTTAAACTAGGCCCAGCACTAGCAATTTGAACTACTGGGTTACCGTAATCAAACTCACCATCAACACTAGTTTCTGTTGGCGCTTCAAAGGTTCTCGGCATAGGCTTAGGCGCTGGTGGCGGATTGTTTTGAAAAGGTTTTCTTACCTCTGCTGGGCGCTCGTCAGGAATTTGAGCAAATTCAACAACTATAGTCGGTTCCGCTTCTGCTGGTACTACTTGGTCGTTGTTAACCAAAAATGCCATAAAAGCAAATAAGCCAAATGTAGTTGCACCCGCAATAGATGTTATCGTTAATATTCTTTTCATAGTCGTTCCTCAATGTTCAATAGTATTTGATTAAAAGAGGTGTGATCACACGTTAAGTCAGTGGCCAATTCCTGTCTTACTATTAGAACGATGGGGAACTATAAAAGGGGTTAAATTAAATTAAATTAAATTAAATTAAATTAAATTAAATTTTTAAGATATTTTAATGTCTATGATGAACGGTACACAACTTCTATTTAGACTCAAGTTTCTGCTCCATTAAACTCGTTAACTCAAGCAATAATGCCTGAAGCTGCTGAGTAAGAATTTCAGCTTTTTCTTGCGCTTTTGCACTGTCGTCAGCCCTTAATGCTTGAATTTCTTTTTGAAGTTCTTTTATTTTTTCTTTCACTTCTTCAATACGAAGCTCTAGCTTTTCTTCAGCTGACAATGGCTCTTTTTCTGTTTTTGATGAATTAAGTTTTGTACCATCAAATCTGAGTGGTTCATCAGCGTTTTTCTTATCTGTCGACTCACTTTCTGCTTGCTTAGACTCTGCGGCATTTTTATCTTTTGCTGCTTGGGAAATAGAAACATGAACACCTGGCTGAGTTTCTTCGATCTTTTTTTCAGTGCTATTTACAACACTGCTCATAGGCGGTGTTGGCGCAGAAATATTAATTTCACCTGATGATAAAATTTTCATATGTAATCCTTTAACTATGATGATAATTTTTTATCGGCAAGCATAACGATTACTGAAGTATTGAGCCAATGCCGGTCATCTAACAATCGTTCTTTGCATACATTACTTGAATTTGAGTTAACAGTGGTTACACTAGTTGCCCGATTTATTATCTAGAATGATGTAATGAAAAAATTAATTACCCTTTGTACAGTCGCACTAGCTTTTTTAAGCGCAACAACTTTTGCTGAAACGTTAAAAGTTGCGTCATGGAATATCGCTTGGTTAGGTTCGCACGAATACAACAAACGCAGCGATGCTGATTATAAAGAGCTTGCTCGCTACGCTACACAGTTAGATGCTGATGTTATTGCCATGCAAGAAGTTGAAAGCGCCGAGTGGGCTAGAAAAATTTTAGGTGATGATTATGAATTCTTTTTCACCACTAAAGACTGGGTACAACGCGTTGGCGTTGCGGTAAGAAAAAGCAGCGGTTATAAAGCTAAAGGTATTGAATACGTTGAACTTGACCAAGGTTTGGCTCGTCGTGGTATGGACGTTACCTTAACTAAAGGTGATAAAAGCGTACGTTTATTAGCTGTGCATATGAAATCAGGTTGTTTTGATAAAGCCTTAGACCAAGCCAGCATTGCTAAAATGCCAAGCAGCAATAAAAAAGAAGAATATGCTAAAACGGCCTGTGCTGAACTAGCGAAACAAGCAGTACCTTTAGAAGCTTGGGTTGATGCCCGTGCTAAAGAAGGCGTACCATTTATGTTACTTGGTGACTTTAATCGTCGTTTTGTTCGTGATATTGCTTTAAACCACACTGAAATTCAGGGTTTATGGCAGGCAATTGATGATGAAGGTGCAGAAGCACTTTGGACACCTACCATTAAAGCTGAGTCAGGATGTTGGGGCGGATATTACAAAGACTATATCGACCATATTATTTTTGACCCGAAAGCAAAAGCTCGTTATGTAGAAAACTCGTTTGAGCAATTAGTATTCGAGCAAAAATATAGCCGAGAGGTTAGCCAAAACTTAAGTGACCACTGCCCTATTTCGGTAGAATTAGCGCTGTAATTTTAACGTTATAATTTAAATAGAAAAGCCCATTATTAAACACTAATAATGGGCTTTTATTTTTTACAAACAATAAATTTTAAACTAGTCTCGCCAATAGTTATTAGCGGCAGACACGGTTTGAAAATTAGTTGCGATAACTTGTGACGAGGCAATTAAGTTTTCTGAATTTTCGCTATAATCTGGCCTAAGTTTACTTCTTACCGCATCTGACGGCTGGGTATACTTAATCCCCATTCTCGATAGTTTAATAGCTAGTTCATAACCTTCTTGTGGTGTTTTTGTTATTAAACTTGTTAACCATTGCTCTGACATAATTCATTCCTCACTTTTATTAAATTCCAGCCTGAAAACCCGTAAAACAGCCACTTAGTGCACATTCATTTAATACAAAGTGAAAAGAATGAGTGCTAATTATTCACTACTAGGGTTAACAAGCTGATGACAAATTTCAATAACCGTTTCCGCTTGTTCTTTTGACAACTTACTCATGCAAAATGCCTGTTCAGTAATTTTTGAACTCTGCTGCGATAACAATTTACCGGCATCAGTTAGTGCGATATTTTTTTGTCGTTCATTGCCCGCTAGCATTTGGCGTTCAATTAACTCTTTTTGTTCTAAACGCTTTAAGAGCGGGGTCATAGTCGCTTTACTGAGTTTGGCACTTTTTGCCAATTCACTTATCGAAATATTATCTTTTTCCCACAACGCCATCAGTACGATGAACTGCGTATACGTTAAGCCTAGTGGCTCTAATAATGGTCGATAAATACTGGTTAGGTGATTCGACGCTGAATACAACGCAAAGCATAGTTGTTCATTTAATTTGGCAACAGACAAAAAACTCTCCTACTTCAAAATAGATATAGATAAAAACACTGTCAATTTTGCCTGCATATTATTTAATTAACAACTATTCGTTGACTAATAGTTCGTGTACGTACAATAATGTAAAACCTACAACAACTCAAGAGTAACGAAAATGATAAATTCAAAACTGATCACCTTAGCTTTGTTATTGGCAGCAGCACCTTCAGCATTTGCCAATAATACTGAAACCGCAAGTGATGGCATTAATACCTTTGAAAAGCTTTTTGGCGTCACTGAAGGTAAGCGTCGAAATCACACCAAAGGCTTTTGTTTTTCTGCAACATTAAGTCCAAAGAACAAAAAGATTCAACAATATAGCAATAGCCATTTATTTGCAGAAAACTCTCAGGTCATTGGCAGGCTTTCTCATAAAGGCGGTAAGTATTTAGCGGCAGACAATAAACCTGGGGAATATGGCATGGGCTTGTCTATCACCACCGCCAGCAAAGAAAGCCATCTAATGTCGATGAACACTTTAGACTTTTTCCCTGTTGCAACACCTGAAGCATTCGCTGAATTGATGCATGCAAAAGTTGCAGGCTCTGCTGCGGTAAAAGCATTTAAGCAAGGTAATAAAGATCTTCAGCGCTTTAAAGCGCATCAAGCAACAAAAACCAAAGCACTTAAACCTTATGAAGCAAACACTTTCAACAGTGTTAACAGCTTTTATTTAGTTAATGATAAAGGTGTGAAAACTGCCGTCCGTTGGTCTTTTGTACCACAACGTCAGCAAGAGTTAGTCGTCAAACCAGCGCAAGATTTTTTATTCGATAACTTACAGAAAAACCTAGCAAGTCACTCTGTTACATGGGATATGGTTATCACCTTAGCTAACCCAGAAGATGACGTCGATAATGCCGCTATTGCTTGGCAAGGGCAGCATCAACAATTGGTGGCTGCCGAGCTAACAATTGACGCGATACAATCAGAACAAGCTGGAAAATGTGACCTAATTAACTTTGACCCTTTGGTGTTATCAACTGGCTTTGCACCATCTGCCGACCCACTTTTGCAAGCTCGACGTAATGCTTACGCGGTTTCATTTGGTAGACGTTTAGCTGAGCAATAATGTTGTTTATTCAAGCAGTAGTTTCTTTAACTGATGATTTATAGTAGATTTTTTAATCAAGGATAAATCATCAAGGAAATTTTTTTACATGACTAAAGCACACTCAGACTCGTTAAAAGTAGGTTTAGCACAAATAGCCCCGGTATGGCTGAACCGTGCCGCAACCACTGAAAAAATCATTCAGCAAATAGTTAACGCAGGTAAAGAACAATGTGACTTAATTGCCTTTGGTGAAGCCTTATTGCCCGGTTATCCGTTTTGGATTGAGCTTACCCACGGTGCTCGCTTTAACGCTCCCGATCAAAAAGCATTACATGCACACTATATGCAACAAGCGGTTTCTATAACGTCTGGGCACTTAGACAGTATTTGCGCGGCAGCAAAAGCCGCCGATGTTGCGTTATATTTGGGGATTATTGAACGCGCTGGCGACAGGGGCGGTCATAGCCTTTACTGTTCAATGGTTTATATTAATAAGTTCGGTGAAATTGGCTCAGTGCATAGAAAGCTAATGCCAACCTATGAAGAACGATTAACTTGGTCACCGGGCGATGGCCATGGTTTGCGCGTACATTCATTAGGTGAATTTACTGTTGGCGGTTTGAATTGCTGGGAAAATTGGATGCCGCTACCACGCGCGGCATTATACGGCCAAGGAGAAGATTTGCATGTCGCTATTTGGCCTGGTGGAGAGCATAACACCCATGATATTACCCGCTTTATTGCCAAAGAAGGTCGTAGTTTTGTCATGTCTGCCAGTGGCTTAATGCGCCCTGAAGATTTCCCCACTGATACGCCTTATCTTGACGATATTTTAGCAAGCATTAATAAGTCACACCTTGCTAATGGCGCTTCTTGTTTAGCTAGCCCTGATGGTGAATGGCTGATAGAACCACAAATTGGTGAGGAAGGTTTATATACCGCTATTATTGACCATAAAAAAGTACGAGAAGAACGGCAAAATTTTGATCCTGTTGGTCATTACTCTCGCCCTGACGTTACACAACTGCACGTTGATAGAACGCGGCAGTCAACGGTGCGATTTAAAGATTAATGCCTGAAGTAATACCTGATGAAAAATAACAAAAAGTAGCGATAGATCAAAAACCTATCGCTACTGTTTTTTATAATAACTTAGTCGTTTTTCCATTATTTTCTAACACCACAGCTTTGGCTAATAAATCATTTTCTTGTAAATACTTGCCAATGGTCGTAAACGTTGTAGTTTTTACTTTACCGCTATGATCTTTTGTTGAAACATCATCCACAAACAAGTTGCCTAACATTAACTTCATTGGATTTATTTTTACTCGTTGCGCTGTAAAGTGCTGCTTAGCATTAGTCTTTAAAGCGGCAATATCTGTGGTTTGATAAACGCCAGCGTTAATAATGTTTAACGTGTGCTCGGTACAGTTTTGAAAGCGATTATTAAAAGGGTTAGCAATCACTGAATAGTTTTCATTATGTAATTGTTTATCTTTGCCCGTTGCTATCACTTCAATTATCCGTTGTTGCACATCAGCAGTAGGAATAATAATTCCTGCTTTAAGCGCATTTACTCCCCAAAAAAAATCTATAGGGTAGTCAATAACCAGCTCACTTTTATCAAGTTCACCTTCTTTTTGATAAAGGTTATGAATGGCATAGCCGTTAACCTTTTCTCCCGATTCTAGGCTAATTTGTGAGTAAACCGCTATTGCCGTATGAGTAAAACTTATGCCTTTAGGCAACTCTGCTTCTGGGCGGCCAACGCGGCCTATAATAAATGCTCTAGCACCTTCATTGGCTGCATAGTGTTCAACATTTTTAGCAAAAACTTCTACCTGCTCGATGGGCAATTGAATATCAGTTTTTTGTGCGCTACCCGCGTAAGTTAATTCTGAATAAAACAAGCAAATAGCAGTAATAAACCCTGTTAACTTCGCCATGTTATAACTCCTCAGTGCTAGAAATTTTCATCATTTGCTTAGGTGAAGGCGTTATCGTGATGGTTTTTTCGGTTATAGTTAACGGTTCATCAGCAATCGCACTTCCCATTAACTTTGTACCTAACTGCCCTGAAGCTTGACCTACAGCGCCAGCCGCCATTAACGGTATAGCTATCACGGCACTGCCAACTTGCGCACTTGCTGCGGTACCATGTGAAGCTGCTAATGCCGAATGTTTACTTGCCGCACTGCCGTTTTCTGACGCGCCACTATTAGCGAAAGACTGCATACTCGTTACTGTTAATATCATCGTTAAAACAAGATTACGTGTTTTCATCTGAACTTCCTTAATGAGTGTTAAAAACGATATTGAGTATGCCTAACGGTTTGTATAAATAAACCTAAAGAGTTAATGTATTAACTATCAATACCAAAGGTATAGGAATTTAATACTTTGAGTCAGTTAGATGATGTTTGTGCAACTTTAAAAGCTTTGCTAAAACAGCAGCATATTACCTATAAAACCTTGGCAAAGCACTTAGCGATGAGCGAAGCCAATGTAAAACGCATGTTGTCATTAAAACAGTTCAGTCTGGTTAGATTAGAAGAGATTTGTACCGTGCTGAATATCAACTTATCAGACTTATTTGTTTTGGTAGAACAGCAAAAAAAGAAACTCAGCCAACTGACACCAGAACAAGAATTAGAGTTAGTAAGCGACGTTAAACTGATATTGGTAGCTGCATGTGTGCGCGATGGCTGGTCGTTTGATGAAATTATTCAACATTATGAAATTGACCAATTTGAATGTATTCAACTATTGGCAAAGTTAGATCGTTTGAAAATGATTGAGCTATTGCCAAACAACCAATATAAAGTGTTAATTGCTCAAGATTTTCAGTGGATACCACACGGGCCACTTGAAAAGTTCATGACTAAAGACGGCATTGCGACTTTTCTTGCAACACCTTTTACCGAAGATAATAGCTTTAGGTTCTATATTCGCGGCACTTACAGCCAAACCTCTATCGACATAATTAAACGCAAGTTAAATCAGCTGAAAAAAGAAGTCGCGCAACTGAATCAGGAAGATGCAGCATTACCATTAGAAAACCGTCAGCATATTGGGTTACTATTGGCGATGCGACCATGGGAATTACCGCACTTTCAAAAGCTTAGGCGAGTTAAAAGCTAAACTTAGAATAATTAAAAACGTCTTCGTGTGTTTTATAAGGAATGTATCATTGCAAAATAATCATAAAGTTTTAGCTCGAACAATGCCAACGATTAGCAAAGCCCTGCTAAGTTTGCTACTTAGTTGTACGCTTTTCGCTTGCAGCGCACAAACCATTAGAATTGCAGAATCGTCAAACGACTATTGCGCGGCTATTCCAGCAATTAACAACACGATGCTGTCTGAGTATTTAGCCCCTGTTCAGCAAAAAATGCAGAATAAAACCGGCGTTTACGTACTAGAACAAGGCATTGAAGCCATGCTTTCACGAGCTTGGTTAACCGAACATGCCGAGCACACCATTGATGTGCAATATTTCATTTTCTCAACTGACAACGTTGGCTTAATCGCGACTGATTACTTAGTAAAAGCTGCTGAACGTGGCGTTAAAGTGCGAGTACTGGTTGATGACATTATGGTTGACGCCAGTGGCGATGAATTGCTTACCCTGACTGCACATGAAAATATCGAGATTAAAATTTATAATCCAATGGCCAATATTGGTAAAAATATTTTCGATAAAGTCATCAACCTAACCACTGATTTTCATCAATTAAATCAACGTATGCATAACAAAACTTTTACGGTTGACGGTAAAGTTTCTATTACTGGCGGTCGAAACGTCGCAGATGAATATTTTGGTTATGATCATCAATTCAATTTCCGTGATCGCGATGTACTACTTGTTGGTGGAATTACTAGCAAAATTCAAACCTCATTCGACCAATTTTGGCAAAGTAAGTTAAGTGTTGATGTCGCTGATTTAGTGAAAACAAAAAAAGCGACAAACTATGTTCCTGACTTTACTGCCCTACACCAATATGCCTGCAACCCAGAAAATTTCGCACCTTCAGTTAGACAAAAAGTTAAGGAAATGCCCTTAGCAATTGCAAAAATTCAGCAGCAACAGCAATTACAGTGGTTAGAAAACATAGAGTATATTTCAGACATTCCCGGTAAAAACAATGCCAATAAATTTTTAGCGGGTGGCGGGTTATCAACTGAAAAGCTGGTGTCTTTACTGCAAAGTGCCCAAAGCAATGTGGTAATACAAACGCCTTATTTGATCACTACTAAAGCAACACGAAAAATTCTCAAAGCCTTAGTAGATAGAGGTGTTGATGTTAAAATATTGACTAACAGTTTGGCGTCGAACGACAACCTTGAAGCATTTAGCGGTTATCAACGTGACCGAAAAGCCCTACTAAAAACCGGCGCACAAATTTTTGAATTTAAGCCTGATGCAAAAATTCGCCAAAAAATTATGTCAGAAGTGATGCATGAGCAATTACAGCAAGCACCTATTTTTGGCTTGCACGCTAAATCAATGGTGATTGATGACCATACCAGCGTTATTGGCACCTATAACGTTGATCCACGCAGTGCTAACCTTAATACCGAAAACTTTGTCATTATTCCATCAAAGAAAATTGCTCAAGAAGTTAAGCAAGGTATGTTAGAAGAAATGCAGCCAGAAAATGCTTGGGCAATTACCTTAGATTGGAACCCAGACAGCGAAGAAAGCTTTATGAAAAGGTTAAAAGTAAAGCTGCGTCGCATTGTGCCGAAAAGCATACTTTAATGGCAAGAAAGTTAATTCGTAAAAACGCTTATATGGGAAGTGAAATATGGCCACACCAGCAACTGAATGCGTAATTTTACTGCATGGTTTAGCACGCTCTGCACATTCGATGGACAAAATAGCCCAGCGATTAACTGATGAAGGTTATCGCGTGCTTAATATCGACTACCCTTCTCGCGCTTACTCGATTGAAGAACTAGCAGAACAAACCATTACAGATGCCTTAGCCCAGTGTGGAGATCTACCCGTTAGCTTTGTCACTCATTCCATGGGCGGCATATTAGTCAGACAATTTCTTAGTAACCACAGTATTGAAAACCTTAATAAAGTGGTGATGCTTGGGCCACCAAATAAAGGCACAGAAATTGTTGATAAACTCAGCCATTTACCGGGCTTTAGTTTCGTAAATGGCGAAGCTGGAGCACAGTTAGGCACTGGCGCGTTAAGCTTGCCAAATCAACTTGGCAAAGCGAATTTCGATGTTGGCATTATCGCTGGCACGCAAAGTATTAACTTAATATTGTCATCACTTATTCCCGATACTGACGACGGTAAAGTTTCGGTTGAAAGCACAAAAGTTGATGGCATGAATGATCACATTGAAATGCCAACCACCCATGTATTTATGATGCGAAACGATGACGTAATAAAACAAGTTATTTGCTACCTTAAGCAGGGTAAATTTAATCATTAACACGTTAACTTTTGACACGTTTTAGTTAACAATTTCAAATTTAGCTAGGTAAGCTAGCCGCGGAAAAAAATAAATCGATTTCAATTATGAAGTTATTATGATGATTTAAATTAACGCTGTTATTCAGCTAAAAATTTAGTAAGGTGTAGATGAGCTTAAGCAGTATTTAATGAATCTAGATGGGGAATCAAGATGAAATTATTTAAAACATTAACGCTATTAACTGTAGTCTTATCAAGTGCTTTATCAAATGTTGTTGTGGCAAATGAAATGGAAATTACTGCCAAAAGACAAACTATTTCTCAAGACAGTAAACTTCACACTTACAGCGGCAACGTTAGAATTGCCTTTGCTAATGGCAACTTATCAACGAAGTCGAGCCACGTTTCTTTACAGAAAAATACCACAATAATGGAAGGTGACGTAGAAATTATTCTTGATAATGCCGTCGCTAAAACTCAACGAGTTACCTTTACACCATCACAACAAGGCCTTGTTGCGAAAATGGATAAAGTAACGTTTACCTACAAGTAGTTAGCGAGACAACCTTACTATACCTAAACAGTTTAAAGTTATAGATTATCAAAGGTTGTCTGCGTCACTATTCAGCTTTAAAGTTCACCGTAACATGGTAACCATTCTGCCCTTGGCTAACGGAAAATGGCCATGTAAACTGCGTTGTTAACTTTTCAACCAGTTGCATACCTAAGCCAAAACCAAGCTCTTCTTCGAGTCCATTGAAGTCGTTACTATCATGTTCAATATTATTAATAATAACTTCGCTGCCACGCTGTAGAATATCAACCTGTCCACATTGAGTATGTTGAAAAGCATTTCTGAGTAAATTATTAAGTACAATCATACTAGGCACTACCGCTAGCGGCACCGAGCTTTGATCGGTACAAACATTCACTTCAACATTTTTACCCGCTAACAAATATGCTAATTCTGTCTGCGCGTTACTCACCAAAACTCCTAGCTTAGTGTTTTCAATTTGCATATCAGCATTACCGTCACGGCTTAACCACAGTAAGGTTTCAGTCATCGACTTCATGGTAAAACTTGCACGTTGAATACGATCGCGAATTTCTCGTTCTTTCTCTGACGGATACGGGTTTACCTTTTCCAAGAGAGCGGAGTTGCTTCTCATCACCGCGATAGGTGTACGAAGTTCATGGCTGGCATAGCTTAAGAATGTTTGTTCACGTTCAACAGAATCCGCAACTGATGCAAGGTTGTCATGAATCAGTGCAGCTAAGTCGTTTAGCTCTTTAAACCTAAAGTCAGGGCGAGCTTTACCTAGCTCAGTCAATTTTAATTGCTTACCCCATGTTTGTAATGACTCCATCGGCACCGCAATTTTCTTAAACACGTAAAGCAGTACTAAGATAAAAATTATGATACCGGATAAACCCACCAAAATAATGATCACCATAGGATCAATAAAAAAATCATCCTCGTGCTCTGAAGCCATTTCATCATGAATATTTTCATTATACCGTGACACAAAGACTTGCTTACCGTCTCTATTTAACACTAATAAAGAGTATATTTTTTTCGGTGGCGCAATATATGCCCAGTCAACAAACTTAGAATGCAGCTCTTCGGTTTCTTCAGGGATAATGGGGAAGTAATTTCGTACTGGTTGCGGTACTTTTTGCCAATCAGTGGTGACATGATACTCAAGAACTACTTGTTCCACCTTGCCATTGTTAGGGTATTCTTCCCCAATTTGTAGCATCATATCTTCTATGACCATATCAAATGAGCCAATAAAAAGTCGGGCACTTTGATAAGATAATATTACTGCAATCAGCAACACAAAGCTGGTCAGCAGGGCAAAAATATAGGTTCGAATACTCATTTATATCGCTCTATTTCCTATCATTGCTTTGCGCGTAAAACGAAACCAAAACCGGTTTCGGTTTCAATAACCAAATTAGCCTCAACTTTCTCAAGTTGTTTTCTAAGATGGTGAATATGTACCTTTAAGCTATTACTATCAGGCTGTTCATCGCCCCACACAGCTTGCATTAAGGCAGCACGAGACACAGGTTTATTTGCTTCTCGCATTAGCTTTTCAAGTAATTTGAACGTGATCGGTGTCAGCTTAATGGAGTCCCCCGCATAAGTGGCGCTGCGTGCTTTTAACGCTAGTGTTAGCTCATCAACATTTAAGGTACTTGCTTGACCGCTGCGGCGTTTAGATAAGGCAATGACACGAATTAAAAGTTCCTCAATTTCAAAAGGTTTTACTAAGTAATCATCCGTACCCGCATCAAAACCCGCTACTTTATCACCGAGTGAGTCACGGGCAGTGAGCATTAAAATTGGCGTGTCATCACTATTTTCTCTAACTTTTTGGCAAACCGATAAGCCATCAAGTTTTGGTAAATTCAAATCGAGTAAAATAACTTGATAATCATTGGCTTCGATTAGCGATAAACCTTGAATACCATTCGCTGCATGATCGCAGCGAATACCTTCAATTTCTAAATAATCAACAACCGTAGCCGCCAAATCAATATCATCTTCTACTAGTAAAACACTAATGCTCATGCATCAATTCCTCTCGACGTTTAGCAGTAAATTTTTGCTTTAAGCGGTCGATTAAGTTTATTGCATCTTGATGCATCATCAGTAATGACGGCACCAATAACAAGGTGATTAAAGTTGCAAATAAAATACCATAGCCTAATGACGCTGCTGCAGGAATAATAAACTGAGCTTGCGTTGACGTTTCACTTAATAACGGCATTAAACCCGCATAAGTGGTGATTGAGGTTAGCAATACGGCACGTAAACGTCCGGTACAAGCTTCAACAATAGCTTCTGACACTTTCGCTTTTTGCTGCTTCAGAGAGTTAAAGCGCGACACTAACAATAAGCTATCATTTACCACCACACCACTTAACGCAACAATACCATTAAAAGATAAAACGCTCAGTACCATATCGTTTAACCAATGACCTAAAATTGCCCCCACTAAGCCAAATGGGATCGCCATCATAATAATCACTGGCTGCACGTATGAACGCAGTGGAATGGCTAATAAAATATAGATTGCTGCCATGGCCATAATGAATAAGCGTGTCATTGAATCTGTTGTTTCCGCTTGCTCTTCCGCTTCACCGGCAAAATGAATGGCCAAATCTGGGTATTTGTTTTCTAAACGAGGAATAAGCTCTTTTTCTAGCTCAAGCACTAACTCATTAGAAGAAATTACATCTTTATCAACTTGCGCACTAACATATACCGCCGGCAAGCCAGAAATACGGGTAATATCATTTTGTTGATATTCAGAGGTTACCCTTGCTACTAAAGCCAATGGCACCACTTGACCATCAGTTAGTCGAACATTGGCTTTCATAACATCATCAACAGTTTGACGTTGTTTTTCAGGATAGCGAATTCTGACCTTCACTTCGTCTTTGCCACGTTGGTAACTTTGTACAATTTCGCCACCAAATGCTTGTAACACCTGACGAGATAACGCTTGTGTGGTCAACCCTAACGCTAAGCCTTGCTCGCTTAATTCAAAACGTAATTGCGCTTGGCCTGAATCAAAATTGTCATCAATACCACTGACGCCTGTAACTTGCGAAATCGCTGATTTTATTTCCTGACCTGCAACGCGGATGGTCTCGGTATTCCACGCTTTTAGTTCAACTTTAAAGTTATCGCCACCACCAAAACCAGAGCGAATATCTAATTTTCTCACCCCTTCAGGCATTTTTACCTGCGCTTTCCAAACACGCGCAAATTCATTTAAGCCATAAGGTGCACCTTCATCAAGTTCAACAACAATAGAGCCTGCTAAATCACTTTCACCGATCACTTCAATGGTATCAATGCCCGTGCCTTGCTGGCCATATTTTGCCATTAATTCTTGGTCAGTGCTTTGCGCCGCAAGCTCAAGCGTATTTAAGTTTTTATTGGTTTGACCAAAGCTAGCATCATTTTGCATCGATATACTGGCTTCAATTACACTACCTGGAATATCAGGGAAGAATGCCACACGCACACCACCGTTAGTTGGCATGCCTATCACTAAAATGAAAATAGCAATAAAACCACATAGCACACCATAGCGATAATTTACCGCCCATTTAATTGCTGGTTGATAGATACGGTCGCTAAACCACTGCAGACTATTGTCGGCAGTGTCTTGAATACGTGGCCAAATGTTTTTCCAACCCTTTGTATTCGTTGTTCTGTGGGTGTCTAAATGCGCTAAATGTGATGGTAAAATTAACTTAGATTCCACCACAGACAGCAATAAACAAATCGTGACGATAACGGCAAACTGCGAATACACTTGCCCCATGCCGCCTTCAACATTAGCCAGAGCGATAAAAGTCGCCACCGTTGTTAACACACCAAATATCGTAGGCACAGCGACCTTTTGTGCGCCAACAACGGTACTTTTAATTGAGTCGCCTTGCGCTTTTCGCGTTGCGTAAATACTTTCACCGACTACCACAGCATCATCAACGACAATACCGAGTGCGAGAATAAAGCCGAACGTGGTCATTTCATTAATGGTCATGCCGGTAAAACTGTCGGTCATAAAGAATAGCGTACCGCAGAAAATAAAAGGTAAGCCTGCCGTTACCCAAAATGCGACACGTAAGTTTAGAAATATTGCTAAAACGATAAAAACTAACGCAATACCTGATAAAGCATTTTTAACTAATAGCGCTAAACGATCACGAATTAAGGTGCCGCCATCATTCCATGTTTCCATGACAACATTTTGTGGTAGCAAAGCGCTTTCTTGCCACTTACTAACAATATTATTGGCCTGTTCAACAATTTTTAATACATCGCCGTTGTCATCAACGTTAATTTCCACGCCGATACCGGGCTGTCCGTTATAACGACCAACCACAAAAACATCATCAGCAAAATCATCGTTAATTTTCGCGACATCACCTAAACGAATTTGACTACCATCTGCCAAAGTAACTAAGGGAATATTGGCAAATTCTTTTTGTTGATAAGCTTGTTCAGCCACCTTTAAACGCACAACTTTGTCGGCATTACGTAAACTGGTGGAAATAGCAGTAGATGATTCACTATTAACCACATCAGCAACATCTGAAAATGATAAGTTGTAAGCCTGTAGCTTTTGCTCATCAAGCTCGATCGACATCATCGGCTCAGCTTTGCCTTTTATCGACACATTTGAGATGGAAGGTTGCGCGAGTAAATCAACTTTTAACCGCTCAGCAATGGCTTGCAATGCGGTACGGTCACTATCGCCAAAAATTTTAATTGAATAAGCGTGATTCAATTGCGTCATTTTCTCTATGCTTGGCTTTTCCGCCGCGGCAGGAAAATTGTAAATAGCATCTACTTTGGCTTTTACATCACGCAACAAAATATCAAGATCATAGCTAGAAGTTGCTTCAACCGTGACATTACTGCCATTGGCATTTGAGGTTGAAGTAACCCGTTTAATGCCTTGTACTGTTGCTAGTGCTTCTTCAATTTTTATCGCAATGCCTTCCTCAGAAAGCTTGGCATCGCCGCTATCATAGGTCATCGAAATACGAATAGAGTCAGTCGCCCACGGCGGAAATGCCTCTTTGCGTAATTGATTAAACGACATTAAACCCAGAAAGATGATTGATAGCATCAGCAAGTTTGCCGCAACTGAATTGCCAGCAAACCAAGCGATAATACCGCGTTGGTGGTGTGCAGGTGTCATTACAGTAACTCCTCTACTTTCGCTTCAACTTTCATATTTTTTAAGTAGCTAGCGAGCGGGCGATTAACAATATTGACAGTTTTACTTGTAACGTTTTTATCAATTGGCTGAACATAAACGGCATTGTTTTGTGAGAACATCACGTTTATCGATAAATAATCGAGTAAGCCGTCATCATTTACCTGCCACACCGTATTACTATCAACGAGAGCCGACGCCGGTAATTGCCACAGCTGCTCAATTTGTTCACCATGAATATTGGCTTTAACAAACGAGCCTGGAAATAACGGCTGCGCTAATGCAATTGGCTGTTTAACAACGGCAACTAATGAACGTTGACGACTTTGCGAATCAATATGCTGTTCAACTCGGTCAACTACGGCTGGCCATTGCTGCTGCGTTGACTCATCGGTTAATTGAACTTCTATAGCCGTTATTTGCTGTGAGTCATTTATCGTCTTCGGCAATAATTGCCATTGTTGTGCCGATAACGGCAAAGCCACTTCAAATAATGAAATGTCATATAAATCCGCTAAGGTTGTGCCCGTTTGTACATTACTACCCACTTGCACTTGTTTTGAAACCACTAAGGCATCAAATGGCGCGCGTAACTTGGTTTGTGCTAAGTCATATTGTGCTTTTTCTACTTCTTTTAGCGACATTGCGTATTTTGCCTTTGCTACCGCTAATTGTGGTTTACGCAAGACTAAATCTGAAGCTTGTTCGCTAGCTAAACCTGATTGTTGCCATTCTTCTTCCGCTTGGCGGCTATTAAGTTGCTCTTGAGCTAAGGCTAATTCCGCATCAGCCAAATTAGCTTGCGCATTTGCCAATGCCTGTTGATAAACTATCGGTTCAATTTCTGCCAACAATTCACCTTTTTTAAAGGTGTTACCCGTTAAAAATTTATCTGACAAATAGGTAATTTGGCCACTCACTTGTGAGGTTAGTGCTAATTGATTTCTCGATTTAACTTCACCATAGGCGGTCACTTCAGCACGTTGGCTAATAGCAGCAACAGATGTTACCGACACCACTGGATATTGTGGTGCTACTTTTGGCGGCGGTGTTTTTTGCTGATTGGCAGACAAGGCACCATTGATAGTAATGGCGAGAAAAATACTGGTTAATCCTGCCACAGTAGCAAGTGATTTTTTATTGATAATTGGCATACCTATACTCCTAAGCCTAACGCAAGCCCTAAGGTAATGCGGTTGTTTAATAACTCGTAAGTTAATTGCGTAACTTGTGCTTGTAATGAAAATGTTTGTTGTTGAATTTGTAGTAGGTCGATTAATGACACTGTGCCTTGACGATAGCGAGAGGTATACGTTTGCTCGCTGCGCTTAGCGCTTGCTAGCGCTGATTCAGTCAGCACTAAGCGTTTGCTAATAGCTTGTTCTTGAGCAACGGCGTTATCGACTTCATTAACGGCTGAAAGTAACTTTTCTTGGAAATTCCAATAGCTTTTTTCAGCGGAAAATTTTGCGATTTCTACTTCGCTTGTCAGCTTGCCGGCATTAAAAATTGGTGCTGATAATTGCCCGAGCAATTGCCAAGCATTACTGCCAAAAAGTGCGTCATGTAAGTTAGCGTCACTATTAGTAATAGAGCCTGTTAGCGACAAACTCGGTAGTAAGGCTTTATACGCCACTTTATGTTGATACTGGTTGGCAATAATATTTTGATACGCCTGCTGCAAGTCAGGGCGTCGGCCTAAGTTTTGCGCAGAAACCTTATCAAGTGGCATCATCACTTCAGGATAAACTTCTCGATAGCTGAGTGAATTTTCCGTCACGCCGGTTAATAGCACGATATTTCTTAAGGCTTGTTGATATTGCGCCTGATAATCAACCAGGGTTGCTTGGCTACTTTGTGTTGACGATTTGGCGGTATCGAGTTCATTTAACTCAATTAACCCTTTGCGATAGCGGTCAATGATCACTTGCTCATTGGTTTGATAGGCACTAACACGCGCTGACTCGATGGCGATTAACTGACTCGTTTGCACTAAACCTAAATAGGCTTGCATAACGTTAGCCGCTAACAAGTCTTTCGCACCTTGGTAGGCATAAGCACTGGCAGCAACGTTTGCTTGCTCAGCACTGCTAGCGTTGGCAAGTTGCTGCCAAATATCAAGAGTCCAGGCAACGTCAACATTAGCGCTGTAATTTGCCGTACTCGCCTCAGCTTTATTGGCATTTAAACCTGCTGAAATACTTGGCCATTGCGACGATGAAGTAACCGTTAATTGTTGCTCTGCAGTTTTTAAGGTCAATAAAGTTTGTTGTAAACTCGGATTATTTGCCATGGCACTGGCAATTAAGGCATTGGCTTCATCAATAGCAAGTAACTCAGATAAGGCGATAGCTTGTGGCTCGTTGCTAACGTCAATACTAGTTTGCGCTAAATCTTTTAGTTGATTGCTTGCTTGTTGATCAAAAGTTACATCTTCAAATGTTGAACATGCACTAATAAAACAAAAGCTTAGCGAGATAATAAATACTGGTGAAAACTTCACAATTCGCCCCATAATTAAAAATATGACGAAAGTGTAGCGAGTGAGGCGTTAAGCTGGGGTTAAGAGGGCCCAAATAACCACCTTAAGGAAGGAAACATTAGAAACTATTTCATACTATAAGGTTTTACTCAAATTTAGAGTTCCTCACAGATGCTAAGTAATTACTTAGAAAAACATCTTATAGAATGCAAACTAAGTACATAATATACTTGTTTATTATATTATTAAATGTGTAATACTGAGGCCAGTAATTTTGATGATGAGTACGACATTTGGCTTCCCAAAATATTTTTAAAGTCAACAAAAGTAATAGAATAAAGCCCTTAGTTTTTTTAACTTTTTATTTTTATTCGACCTTTTTTTGTACTAATTCATTAGCAGAAATAGTCATAGGCGTGGTTGGGAAAACCAAAAACGACAGCTTTTATATACAATCTTTCAAGGGCTGTTTAGCATTTGCAAGTACTCATCCTGACGTTAGCTGTATTTATGACGGCCCACAAGATTATCAGGATATTAGATCACAAACTTTTATAGTTAATGAGTTAGTAAAAAAAGGCGTAGATGGTTTACTCATTTCAACTACAGACTCTAACTTTTTAGTAAACGGCTCTTTAAAATCAATAAAAGAAAATAAGATACCCGTTATCACCTTTGATTCAGACCTCCTACCGCAACATGAGCAATACCGTTTAGCCTATGTAGGCACAGATAATTATGATTTTGGTATGGCACTAGGAAACTATATTAAGCAATTTGGCAAAAACGCTTTAAATAGTATTTGTTTACAATCTGGTCATCCAACAACACCAAATCTTAATAAACGAATTGCAGGGGTTCGCTTTGCACTTGCTGGTGAAAATGTTGAGCGTTTAATTGGAGAAAATGGCTGGAGTGAATATACTCGTTGCCCTTTATATAGCTTAGGAAAAAGAGACATCGCACTCCAACAGTTTGAGTCTATCGCTAACATGAAGCAGCCCCCTATTTTTTTAGCTGTAGCTGGGTTTGCTCAGTTTAGCCCCAATTACATTAATCAAACAATGAAGTACAAAAGCCGTATCACCTCAAAAGAAGTTATCATTGTTTCAGCAGATTCAGAAAGTAAGCAATTAGATGCTTTAAAGCATGGATTATCTGTTGCTAATATTGGACAAAAACCTTTCGAAATGGGTAGGTTAGGTACAGAACTGTTATATAATTATATCACTCAAAATCAAAAACCAGCCAAGTCACACTATTATCTTGATTATCATTATTGTACAGAAAGCAACGCCGCAAACTGCACTGTTAACCATTAAGGTAATTTAACCGCTAACAGCATATTTAAGCTATTTTTGTACTAATGCTTTGTCGTGTTGATCTATGCTCACAGTCACCGACTGATGCGGTCCGCTTTCAAAGTTAACCGAGGTTGAGTAGCCAATGATATCGTCAGGGCTTTTTTGATGTGGATTTTTACTTTTAGTCGCTTTAGCAACAATCACGACATTTTCAGCTTGTTGTAAGGTTAAATGCGGTAATAAGTACATACTCTGGTGCAACACTATTTCGCTAGGCAGCAGTGATAATTTTCCTTTGAAGTTCGCTAACGGTAAACGTGCACCTGGTTTAGAGGCATAAACATAAAGCACCCAATCGTCAGCATCATTTGGCACTAACTCAGGAGCAATATTAACCTGTACGGTAATTTTTCTATCTGGTTTATCAGCGGTTTGTTCTTGTGATTGTGCTGATGATTGCATCAACAAAGTCGACAATAAAACGCTACAGAGGAATAAAATTTTTTTCATAAACAGGTCCTTGATATTTGTACCTTAGAAGTGATTGTATTTTTACCATTGCTTGCTAAAGATCAGCAAGCGCACAGTTGATAATAGGCGATGTTTTTGATTAAAAAATGACTTACCTCAATATTTCCAACATATGTTGTATTTTAAAAAATTGATCGTCAAGTAAATAACTCGCAAAAATGAGCTAACTCACATACTCTGATGAGCAATGAAATAACTGAGAATGATGATGGAAAAAGTTGCAATTGTTACCGGTGCGGGGCGAGGAATTGGTGCTGCCACTGCTATCTTATTAGCCTCGCAAGGTTATGCTGTTTGCGTCAATTATCGCAGCCGCGAAGAAAGCGCCAAACAAGTGGTTAACACTATTAAGCAACAAGGTGGCAGCGCATTCGCCTTTGCTGCTGATGTTTCCGTTGAAGCCGATGTACAGGCACTATTTACAGAAGTACAAAAACAATACGGCACCGTTACTCACTTGGTTAACAATGCCGGCATTTTATTTACCCAATCAACCTTAGCTGAATTATCTGTAGAACGTTTTAACAAAGTATTAATCACCAATGTCACTAGCTGCTTCCTGTGTTGTCGAGAAGCGATAAAACGAATGCCTAACGGTGGCGCTATCGTCAATGTTTCATCTGCGGCTTCAAGAATTGGTGCTCCTGGTGAGTATATTGACTACGCTGCGTCTAAAGGTGCCATGGATTCACTAACTAAAGGTTTATCTTTAGAGTTAGCCGAACGCAATATTAGAGTGAATGCCGTACGTCCCGGCTTTATCGACACAGAAATGCATGCTGATGGCGGTGAGCCAAATAGAGTTAAACGCCTAAGTCCACAAATTCCCTTAAAGCGTGCTGGCACCGCAACAGAAGTTGCCAATAGCATTGCTTGGCTTTTATCCGATGAAGCTTCCTATGTTACGGGCACTTTTATCGATATTGCCGGTGGAAAATAAATCCCGCATTTCACATCATAAAAAAAATTATTGCATGGGTGTAATGTTTTCTTTTTCTTGTCACTAATGAATTATAAAAAATAAAAAAATGAAAGCGATAAGCCATGGGAAGTGATTTTTACACCACATTTATACTGCCATACGCCGGCATTATTATAAAAATTTGTCGAGCGTATACCAACTCTCAAGAAGATTTTGAAGATTACTATCAAGAGGTTTGTTTGCAAGTTTGGCGCAGCCGTGACAGTTTTCAAGAAAAATCACAGTGGTCAACTTGGATATATAAAATTGCTTTAAATGTTTGTTTAACTTATTTAAAAAAGAAAAAAGGTAGTCATTATCAGCACTTTTCGTCTGATACTTTACCTGCGGAAGCAGTTGCCGACAGCAAAACATTCGCTGATGACTCTATTAATCAACTCTATGCGGCTATCCGTCAATTAACGGAAACTGACAGAGCATTGATATTGCTATATTTGGAAGAGAAGAGTTACCTAGAAATTGCCGATATTATCGGAACAAATGCCAATAACATCGGTGTTCGTATTACGCGAATAAAACAGCGACTCAATAAGATACTTAACATGGAGAGCAACTAAATGACTAAATCAATAGAAACAATTTGGCAACAAGGTTTTATCGACGACAAAGCATTAATTGCACCAAAAATTAATGATTTGTATAACCAAAAGTCGCAAAATATTGTTGATAAATTAAAACGAACATTTCGCTGGAATATTATTGCTATTGCCATCGGCGCACTCGCAGTATTGGTCATATTAAGCGCCTTTGGTATGCCAATTTTAGCCTTATTTATTGCCTCTATGTTATTGGCACTTGCCTGGCTTGGCAAAAAACAATTGGCTGAATTAGAACAAATGGATAAAAATACCAGCAGCTACCAATACATCAAATCATTTGATGCCTGGTTAAAAGGCTTAATGCAACAATACACTAAAATTTATCAGTTTGTTTACCCGGCATTGTTTTTAGCCTGTATTGCACAACTTGGCTTTTCTAATATTGGTTTATCTATCATTGCCGGATTTCAAATAGACTTTCCAAGTGTGCCGGTTTTATTTGGTGTTCCCATTATTTTTACCGGTGCAGTGATGTTTATTGCATTTTTATTGTCTTACTTTGCTGGTGCCATTTACCAACTAGATATGAAGTCAATTTATGGCCGTGAATTTAAAAAACTGGAAGAAATAATTGCCGATATGGAAACCTTAAGGGTGTAACAAGTTTATATATTAGAGATGTAATTTCGCACATAGTTACATCCCTAATACTTTTCACTTTACGATTAACTACATTTCAATATTATTTAGACGCTAAGCGTTTTCTTGCGTCTGCGAGTAAAATTTCATAAAGCTGCTTGGCAGCAATACCCGTACTCGCTTCTTTTGGCGCGACAAGATGTACCGGAAGTTGAAAGCGAGAGCCACCCTGAATTTCCAACGCCGTTACCTTATTATCCAGCTTTTCCAACATATGTTCGGGTACCCGACAAAAGCCTAAGCCAGATAAAACCGCGTTAATGGCATGATCAAAACTATCAACAGTAATTCGACGCTGAGCCTTCAACCAACCTGCATTTTCTTCTTCATTCGAGTTATCAGCCCCCAAATCACGAACCACAATTTGCGTTTCAACTAATAGGTCATCATTACAAACCTTTGGCTTAGACGCGAGTGCGTGAGTTCGCGCCACAATAGGCACCATATTTACAATACCAAACGCCTCTGCTAAATGATTTGCTACCGGAATATTAACAAGCGCAATATCGGCACTTTTCTCAATTACCGCATTTTTAGTACTAGTTAAAGAAGTTTCACGAATTTGAATTGATGTAGCACTATTAACTGATAAGAACTGCTGAAGTGGCTGATATAACCAACTTCGGCAACACAAATGATCAATCGTTATAATAATTTCTGCTTCTACACCTTGTGACAATTGCTTGCTTATTACTTCAAGCTCTCGTGCTTGCTCTATCATCGGCTTCGCTCGACGCAACAGAGTTTGAGCATGTTCAGTAAGTACCGACTTTCGGCCTTCAATATAAAGTAGGTTTACGCCCATTTGCGCTTCTAACTTTCTTACCGCATACATTAGCGTGGTATGGCTTTTATTGAGTCGTAATGCTGCCGCTTGAATGCTACCAGCATTATCTATTTCAATTAATGTTAGCCATTGGTCGATTGTTGACTTTAATCTCATGGTCTATTTTTTCCACACATAAGCAGTAAATTATGAACTTTATTGTACATTTTTTACGAGTAAAATGGTGTTTATTAAAACGACGTTACTCAACATAGACAAATAGAGGCAATACCATGAAAAAATTACTACAACTACATTTCGCATTTAACGGCCCATTTGGTGATGAAATGGCAAGCACTTTAAAAGATCTTGCCGAGTCTATTAATCAAGAACCAGGCTTTATTTGGAAAATTTGGACAGAAAGTGAAAAAGATAAAGAAGGCGGCGGTATCTATTTATTTGAAAGTGAAGAAACAGCTTTGGCATATTTAGCCATGCACGCTGCTCGCCTTAAAAGCTTCGGCGTTAATGAAGTTATCAGTAAAATTTTTGATGTAAATGAAAGTTTAACCAGCATCAACCACGGTGCCTTTAAATAACCGTTTTACCGGTTTATCTGCAAAATTAAACAGGAGCAGCACATGAGTATCAAAACATTTTTGACCATACATAGCACAATTTATTTTATCTTTGCTTTTGCTTTATTTTTTATTCCTACGCTACTGTGGCCATTATATGGCTTAGAAATTAACGACAAATATGCACTTTTTTTGTCGCAACACAACAGTATATTTCTTACGGGAATAGGCATTGTAGCCTTTATTTTTCGCGAGATTGAAGCAAAGAGTCAGGCAATTAAAAAGTTACTACTAAGTTTGGCATTAACTAACAGCATAGGTTTTGCTATTACTACATACGCCTGCTTTATTGGTACGTTTTCTAGCTTGGGTTGGTCAGACCCTGTTTTCTTTGCTCTGCTTACGCTGGCATGTGTTTGGCAATTACGAAATAATGCTTAATAGGGATTCAATCTACATCCCAACATGCTTTTCCAAGCTTTAGACTAAGTAAGTCATTGGTGCTCAATGGCTTACTTTTTCATATAACTCATTAACCAAGGTAAGCATTTTTGAGCTGCTTGCAGGTCTTGACTGACGTAAGCTGAGGTAATTGCGCCTTCTTTAAGTAAACAAATCATATCTAACAACTGTTCATCAATAGTTTGCATATGACTTGCTATTAACTGTCGCACTTGCCCCTTATGAAATCGGCAATAAGTGATAACTTCTTCACTTTGCCCAACACATTCAGCCGCGGCATTAATAAAAAAGCAACCGTTAAAACTTGTTAGTTCGGGCACTTCATTATTGAACCAGCGTGTTAAAGCGTTAAACAAATATCTGACTAGGTCTTCATTTGTTGTCGAGTTAGCCAAGCTTTGCTTCAGCCAGTTCAAAAAGACATTATGCCTGTATTCCAAAGTCGCAATAATTAACGCGTCTTTGCTAACAAAATGATTGTATAAAGTTTTTTTTGCAACACCAGAGGCTTTTAAAACTTCATTAATACCAACAGAATTTATGCCGTTTTTATAAAATAAATCCAAGGCAGTCATCGTCAGTAAATGCTTTTTCTCGTTCATATCATTCCTTATATTTGCACAACAACCTTGACATAAGGAGACTGAATTGTCTACCATGTAAAGGTAGACAATTCGGTCTCCATAAATTATTAGATAGCGAGGAAGTGATGAAAAACCTATATTCAGCAATATTTTCAGGTTTGAGTAGCGCATTAGCAATCGGTATATTGACCTTTCTCGATAGCAATCAAAGTAACTACCTTTTGATAATGGCCCCCTTTGGCGCAACTGCAGTATTAGTCTTTGGCGTGCCAGCTAGCCCTTTAGCACAACCAAAAAATGTTATTTTTGGTCACTTAATTACAGCGATAGTTGGCTTAACGTTCATTTCATTTGTTGGCGTAACACCACTAACATTAGCATTGGCAACGGGCTTAGGAGTTAGCGCAATGTTGCTGAGTAAAACCACGCATCCACCTGCGGGGGCAAATCCACTACTCATTATGATGACAGGGCAAAGTTGGAGTTTTTTGATCACACCAGTGCTCATTGGCGCTGTTACCATAGTATTGTGCGGAATGTTGATGACTCATGTGCGTAGCCGATTGCTCACTGAGTCTTAGACTGTTGGTTTTTTACCTTTGATAACGTTAAACAATAGATCTCGGCGTAGCATTAAAGTGACGTTTAAATTCACGACTAAATTGAGATGGACTACTATAACCCACTAAGGCAGCAGCTTCTGTTGCCTGCTTACCATCAGTAACAATTAAATCTTTAGCTTTATTTAAGCGTATTTTCTTCAAATATTGCAAAGGTGTTTCACTGGTAACTTGCCTAAATGCGCGATGGAACCCCGAGACACTCATATGTGCCTGCTCAGCCAAACTCTCCACCGAGATTAGTTCAGCATATTTGTTATGCAAGGTATCAAGAATCCGCGCTATTCTTGCGTAATGGCCATCATGATGGGCTAAATCAAACAAGATATGACCATTTTCTCCAATTAGCGCACGATAAACAATTTCTTCCACAATGGCAGGGCCTAAAATGGCGGCTTCACTATCATTGTGTAAAACCTTAAGTAATCGAGTTACCGTATAATTGAAGTCTTCACATAAGGTATTAGCTTTAACACCAAAATCGAGAATACTTTTATCCTGTTGATTGGCATGGTTCACAGCTTTACTTTGTGCTTCAATTTGGCCAACAATTTTATGTAAAGTATGAGAGTCAACATCAATGGCTAGACCTAAAATTGGCAGACCATTTTCAGCAAACGCCTCACATTCTAATGGCATAGGTATGCCAAGTACCAGATAGTCACCCGGGCCATATTGCACACAATTGTCGGCAATATGAATATGTTTGCGTCCTTGCCCTATAACAATAATGCCCGACTGATAAAGCAAAGGTTGTTTATCACTACTATTGCTAGCACGATAAAATTTTACGCCGGGGATCACCGTACGATAGGCGCCATTTAGCTCATTCAATGATTTCAAATCTGAAAAAGACTGCATTAATGACGCTAACGTTGGCATAGTTTATCCGAGGAGAAAATTTAAGACTTTGTTGATTTTACACAAATAGGCAATGAATATCGATAAATATGGCTATTTCACTAGTTAAAACTACATTAATATGCAACACATCAAAAGTAAGCGTGCTTTTTCATTAGATAAAATATAAAGGTGTTTCATGGAATTTTCATACGTTAATCCAACTCATATTCATTTTGGTCAAGGCAAAATTGCCAGTGTTAGTAGTGCTATTCCAAGTACCAGCAAAGTACTGGTTATATACGGTGGCGGGTCTATTAAAAAAAATGGTGTTTACCAGCAAGTGCAAGATGCATTAGCAAATCACACTTGGTTAGAGTTTTCAGGTGTTGAAGCTAACCCAACCATGGAAACCTTAGATAAAGCCGTCGCTATCGCAAAAACTGAAGAAATTGACTACATACTTGCTGTAGGTGGTGGTTCAGTGATTGATGGCGCTAAATATGTTGCCGCTGCTGCATGTTATGACGGTGCTGGCTGGGATATTTTATTAGGCAAGCATACCGTTACAGAAGCGATAGCTATTGGCGCAGTACTTACCTTGCCTGCAACAGGTTCAGAATCGAATGCAGCGTCAGTTATCACCCGTGCTGAAACCCAAGATAAACTGCCATTCTTCGCTCCTGCAGTACAGCCGAAGTTTGCCGTGCTTGATGCCGATGCCATGAAAACCTTGCCAGAGCGCCAATTAATTAATGGTCTTGTTGATGCTTGGGTACATATTTGTGAGCAATACTTAACAATGCCGACAGGTGCAATGGTACAAGACGGTTACGCGGAAGCCTTATTAAAGAACTTATTAGTATTAGCTGAACAATACGACCAACGCGAAACGTTAAATTGGCGTGAAAACCTAATGTGGACTGCCAACCAAGCACTCAATGGTTTAATCGGTACAGGCGTACCACAAGATTGGGCTACCCATATGATTGGGCATGAATTAACCGCGCTTTACGGTGTTGACCATGCACGCTCACTTGCCATTGTACAACCGTCATTATTACGCAACCAATTAGTGGTTAAAAAAGCTAAGTTAGAACAGTTAGGTAGCAATGTATTTGCCTTACCTGCTGGCGACGATTTAGCTGAGCGTACTATTGCTGCGATAGAAGCGTTTTATCACAGCTTAAATGTTGCAACACAATTGACAGAGCATGGTGAAGACAAGGCTGCAGCTATTAATGAAATCATCGGACAATTAACCGCTCACAACATGGTAAAACTAGGTGAAAACCAAGCGATTACCTTAACGCAAAGTCGTGAAATACTAGAATTAGCAGTTAAGTAGCCTGAACAAGCTTTAGTGATAAATGAATGCTGATTTAAAGCGAGTATGGTTTTCTAGTACTCGCTTATATTTTGTTAGCTAATAAATTATTCTTCTTAAGGCTGACTTGCTAGCTCGCTTCTCACCTCGTTTAGTGCTGCAACAGCAAAGCCTTGATCATAGAAGTACACTACCTTTCCTTGCTTATTTAGCAATACTACCCGTGCATTCGATGCATTTTCGTTACCTGTAAAAGCTTGTACTTTATCGCCGTCGCTGTATACGGTAATAACGCCTTTCCATAAAGGCTTCGGTATGCCAGCTCGCATACCATTATCAATCACCGTGCTAAACATTTGCGGGAACAAGCCTTGTATAGTCGGTATTTCATATGCACTCACTTTTGTTTCCGTCATATCTAATGCAATTAACCAACGGTCAATATCAAACTGTGAATTTTGTTTGTAGCCAATTAATAGTAAGGTCATTTCATCTTTAAAATCAGTTGGAATAGCGACTGTATTTTTTTCTAGTGATTGACCCGTCACTACCGGAAAGGCCAAACCAGTAATATCTTTATTTGGGTATACCGTGCTACAGCCGGAGATAAACAGTAAGCCAATAATTAGTGCAAATTTTTTCATCAATATGATTCTCTATTAAATACTTATACCAATAGGTATTAGACGTTAAAAATCATTACGTAATTATCGGGTAATAAGTTCACTCAACAATAAAATTAGTAGGTTCAAGTATGGTGTAGCAGAATAGATAACGTGTGGAAGTAGAAATGGAAATAAAAAGCTAAAGTTAAACACTTATAAAAGTATTCAACTTTAGCTGATATTTTTATCTTTAATTGTGAAGTATTAAGCGTGACTTCTGTTAACTCGTAACCAGTAAGTTAAATACATCAACCCAGCTCCAACGGCGATAGCAACAACGCTGATTTTCGACATTAAGACCTTAATTGGCATTAAGCGCATGTTAGCTTCGTGGTTAAAATTATTTTGTAGCGTATCTTCATTGATGCCGAAGTAATCAGTTAGTATTTGAATAAAAAATGACGAGTTCAAATCAAAATAGTGCACAACAAAAGCTTCCACTAACACCAGTATAATAATCGGTAGCAAGGCCCACAAAAACGGCGCTTTATTGGCAAACATCGACATCAGCATTAACCAAGCAAACAATGGAAAAAGCCATAATACGAAAGGAATTAAGCTCAACCAAACTAAGCTAACATTAGTAAATAATTCTAAACTGCCCCATACATGCCAAATAGAAATATCATAGCCGACTGACAGTGCAATACAGCTGATAAAGGCTAATACTAAAGCCAACACCAAAGTTACCGTTGCAGCCAACATAAATATGCCAGGAATCACTAATGCTCCGGTCAATAGTTTTGTCGATATTGCGGTAGCATCTGATACTGGCATTGAGCGCCAAAAGTAGATTGACATGTCACGTCTTTCATCAAATAGACACACCAAAAAATAATAAAGCTGTATCAAAAGTGCCACCATCATAAATGGCATAAATAGCCCAGATATTGCCGCAAATGATACTCGCGCTAGCTCTTGTGTTACCTCTTGGTTTTGCAGTCGTGTTAGGCCATCAATAATACCGTTCCATTGATAGTCTTCTATTATCATCAGTTGCAATAAAGGTGCTGCGACCATCATAGCTATAATAATAATGGGTACCCAAAACAATAACTTGTTGAATTCCCATAATTCCTTTTTAACGCTCATGGTTAATAGTGAAAGGTTCATTACACGGCCTCCTTGGTCATGATGCCAACAAATATATCGGCTAAGCTCGGTGAACTAATACTGCCAAAAGCTTGCAGATCTTCAGTGCTTAGATGATCAAATAACATTGTCGTTAAGCCCATTAAGCTATTGGTATGTATTGGTTTTAACTCTTTAGCTTGCGTTAAGTGCTCGTTAGTTACCGCGAGTAATTTAAAGCGCTCACGCATATCTTCAACACTTTCATTGAGTACCAATTCACCATTTTGAATGAAAGCCACATCGGTTAATATGTGTTCGATTTCCTCAATTTGGTGGGTGGTGACAATGATGCACTTTTCTTCAGAATAGAAATCTTCAAGTAAGTGATTGTAAAACTGGTGGCGAGTGAGAATATCTAAGCCCAAGGTCGGCTCATCTAACACTAGTACTTTCGCATCAATGGCGAGTATCAAGGCTAAGTGTAATTGCGTTACCATACCTTTTGATAAGGTTTTCACTTTTGCAGCATGTTCAATATTAGTTTTTGCTAAGAAATGTTCTGCTTTCTCGCGATTAAAATTAGGATGAATATCCGCCATATAAGTCAGCGCTTGTTCAACTTTAAGCCATTTAGGTAATACCGCAACATCAGAAATGTAGGCTACTTCACTCAGCATTTCGGTTCTTTGAGTATGAGGGTTATAGCCTAGTACATCAATATCACCACTAAAATTTGATAAGCCTAATAGTGATTGTAAACAGGTAGATTTGCCCGCACCATTTGGTCCAACCAAGCCTAAAATTTGTCCTGCTTTAACGGTTAAATTAACATCGGAAACAACTTTTTTACTGCCATAGCTTTTAGTTAAGCCATTAATAGATATTAATGTTGTCATTATTTAGTCTCCAATGTTGATGGTAATAAATCTTCAGCTGAAAGCTTCAAACGATTAATTTGTTGAAGAATTTTTGGCCATTGAGAAGAGAGAAAGCTTTCTCGTTCACGGTTTAGAATAATATCTTGCACACCATGCTTTACAAACAAGCCTTTACCACGTTGTTTTTCTACAATGTTTTCATCCTGTAGCATTTGATACGCCTTAGAAATAGTTATTGGATTCAATTTGTATTCCGCTGCAACTTTTCTCACAGAAGGTAGCGGTTCGCCTTCAGTGATATAACCATCTAAAATTCGTGTGACCACTTGCTGGTACAACTGAATGTAGATCGGTGTGTCTGGATCCCATGGTGTCGGCATTACTATTTCCTTGATTACTTTTTATTCACTATAGTGTTATACATCACCAACACACCTTACGCAAATATTTGAATGTTGTTAAATGTAAATGAACGTTTCAGGATTAATATCAAGTAGTTAAATTTACTGACTACTACCTTAAGACAAAACACAAAAAACGCCGTTATCGATAATCATCTATAACAGCGTTGTTTTTATCACCTAATTAGCTGGTTATTGTTTAACTGCAACTTCCGGTGTAGCTGATAAGTTGCGATAAAAATTCATCACCTGCTGGCCTTGAGTATTTTTGTCAATAGTGAAATAACTCAAGCTGTTATCATAGTAAAAACCATTATCCGACATAGGATAAACTTGCCATTTATGGCCATCTCCGCGCATGGAAAAAACATTATCTCCTTCGATAAATATCTTTCTTATGTCACCTGAGTCCAGTTTGTAATCTCCCATCATTGCACTGAGATGTTTTTTACTTAAGGTAACTGTTTCAAATTTAGGTAGAGGAATTTCAAGGGCCACAGCCGCTAACATTCGCGCTATTTCGCTAGGATTGCCGGAATCGTAATTATTCAGTACCGCCACATAAAGATCTTCAGAAGGAATATATAAAGCATTAGTGGCAAAACCATGGATACCACCGCCATGTCCTATACCATCGTATTTATTAAACTTAAACATACCTAAACCAAAGCCGTAATTTGACATACTATCGTCATTTAATTTAACCGCTGAAGTCATTAATTTATAACCCTTTTTAGAGATAAGTTTGCCATTACGTAATGCGCTGAACCATATATTTAGATCATCAACTGTTGATAATAATGAACCTGCAGCATGTGGCCACATCATATCAATGTAACCAGCATTAACGTAACCATTCTCACCTTTAGAATAACCGCTAGCGCGATTAGGAATAAGTTGTAAGCCACCGAAACGACTGTTTGTCATTGCTAGCTTGGCAAAAATATCTTGTTCAATAAACTCTGCGTAAGTTTTACCACTAACCACTTCAATAATTTTGCCTAGTAGCACATAACCGGTATTCGAGTAACGATTCGCTTCTCCTACTTTTAGTGCCATTGGATGTTCAGCAAAGCGCTTGATCATAGCGTCTAATGTGGTGGGTGTTTTTAACTCCTTTTCCATGATTTTTTCATCTTGCGTATAATTTGCAATACCAGAAGTATGAGTTAATAAGTGTTTAATGGTGACCGTATTACCTTCGGTTGGAAAGTCAGGAACATATTTATGCAAGTTATCTGATAAAGACAATTTCCCTTGCTCAACTAGCATCATAATAGCCGCGCCAGTAAACTGTTTTGTGATTGAGCCTAAGCGAAATACCGTGTTGGTTTGAATCGGTACTTGTAATTCAATGTTCGCTAAACCCCGTGCCTGTTTATAAAGCGTTTCACCATTTTTAGTGACAATAACCGCAACGCCAGGACCAGTGGTATCAATATATTTTTCTAAAACCGTGTCGTATTCTTTTAGCTCTACCGCATTTACTTGCAGTAATGGTGCCGTTAGCATGAGTGCCGCTAAAGCAACTTTTTTTATTGTAATATTTTTCATAACTATCCTTATTTTAAAGCTTTTCCTATCTTATCCTATTTATTTATAACTACCACTTACAGCTTATTTTTAAGTGTAACGAGCTTTTTCTGTATAATTTTGGCAACAAAAAAGCCTCACAATAGAGGCTTTTTCAATAATTTAGGCTACTACAATAAACTTATAAGTAGCAATCTTGATTAGTTAACGTTAGTTACCGACGTTGACCAATTGTGCTTTTTTTGGATGTAGATGACAAAGATGCTCAATATGAAAAGCATGAATGCAGGAATGGCAGAAGGAACAGCATAAACGATATGAAAATATGCCGCACCAAGCATTATCGGCATTAACCCCACCGCTGCAGCAACCGACACACGAGGAATAAATAAGCCAATCCCCGCTGCTAATTCCGCAGCCCCAATAAAGTAACCAAACCACATAGGTAACCCCATCATAGAAAAGCTTTGATGTAATTCAGGCACCCCAGCTAGTTTGGCAAAACCGGCCAATATCATAGGTATCGCTAATAAAAATCTCGGTAACTTAGGTAAAAAATGTTTAATGCTATTCATAATGACTCTCGATATATCTATTTGATAAAGCCATAGTACCTAGCCATAATGATTTAAAATAATTATTAATTTGTATTAACTTTATAGAGTTTTTCAATGATGCCATCAATTGAACAGTATCGTATGTTTGTCGCAGTTGCCGAAAGTAATTCATTACGTGAAGCCGCAGAGAAAGTATTCAAAACTCAACCCACGGTGACCTCCGCCATAAAAAAAATGGAACAAAGCTTAGGCGTTATCCTGTTTAACCGTGATCAATATCGGATGCAGCTTACTGACGTTGGTAACAAAGTCTATCAACTTGCCATTAAGTTGCTCGCTACCGAGGATGAAATAAAGCATTTTGCCACGCAAATACGTATTGGTAATGAGCCGCTAATTACCATTGCAATTGAAGCTTCGTTTGACTTATCAAGCATATTAGCCGTGCTTGAATATGCTCAAACACATTACAAATCAACGCAAATCATACTGCAGCAGGAATATATGTCTGGTGCATTTGAAAAGCTTATGATGGAACAAGCTGATTTTGCCATTTCACCAATGAGTTCGCTCTATTTCCCAACGGGTAAAGTTGAAATGAAATTTATCAACCAAGGGCAATTTATTTGCGTTGCTTCTCCTAAGTTTTTAACCAAGCTCACTGCAATCAATAGCGTTAGTGAATTGATCAATGAATACCAAATTGTTGTTAAAGATTCAGGAACAAAAACTGAAAATATCGATATTGGTGTTCAACAAGGTCAACGCATTTGGTATGTAAATAACTTTGAGGCGAAATTGTTATTGATCAAGCAAGGTATGGGCTGGGGAACACTACCTATGAGCCTAGTTAGAGACTTTATAACCAATAACGAACTTTCAAGACTAGAATTAAATGACTTTCAAACGGCGAAAACAGTGGATTATCACTTGCTAAAGCTAAGCAAGAAAAACCTTGGCCCTGTCGCAAAAAAAATCTGGCAAATGTTTTAAAAAGCATCTGAATAGCAAGTTACTTAAAGCGATACTTTTAGCCTTTGCTTAGGCTGTAGTAATGAATTACCTGAGAGTTTATTCCAACGTACTAAATCTTGTAATTTCACTTTGTACTTACGACTAATATCCCATAAGTTATCGCCGTTTTTAACTACATGATAGCGTCTTTTCGTGCCATATCGAGTAAAATCACTTAGGTCAACAATATGACTTGTTAGTGGTAATACTAACGTTTGACCAATACGAATATTGCTTGAGGTTAATTGATTAAGCTGTTTAATTGCTGCAACTTTAACGGTATGTTTCGTCGATATCTCACTTAAGGTATCGCCTGATTTGACGGTATATTTATGCCAACGTAACCAGTCTTTTTTCTTGGTTGAGGCCATTTTACTTTGTATTTGTTCAGCACTTTCAACCGGCACTAATAATAAGTGTTCCGTATCTGGAGGCGTTACGCCTCGATTTAAACCAGGATTAAGTCTGACTAACTCTTTGGCTTCAATGTTTGCCCATTTCGCTGCTAAGGTAATGTCTAACTGGTTTTCCAACGAAATAGCAGTAACTGCAGGAGCATTTTTTATCGGAGTGAAAACATAGTTGAGTTCATCTGCGCGTTGCAATATATCAATTATGGCCAAAAGTTTAGGCACGTAAGCGGTAGTTTCTCGTGGTAAATCTAGCGACCAAAAATCGTAAGGCTTGTTTGCTCGTTTATTTTTAGCAATAGCACGGCCAACTCGTCCTTCACCAGAATTAAACGCTGCCACGGCATTTAGCCAGTCTTGACCCAATGTACGATGAAAAAATTGAAAATAGTCTAAAGCCGCGTTAGTTGAGCTAACAACATCGCGTCTGCCGTCATACCACCAATTTCTCTCTAAATTAAAGCGTTTCGCCGCCACGGGCATAAATTGCCATAAACCAGCAGCACTCTGATTAGAAACACCATAAGGTAAATAAGAACTTTCCACTATTGGCAATAAAGCTAACTCTATTGGCATATTACGACGTTCTATTTCTTCAACAATATAATAAAGAAACGGTTCAGCACGCTCAGAGATAGTCACCATAAAATTAGGGTGACGCAAATAGTACTTACGCCACTTAGCAACTTCTTTGTTATCCGGCACAGTTATACTTAATTGGCTGCGAATACGCTGCCATATATCGTCATGTACTATTGGCGTTAAAATAAGCGGTTCGGCTGATGACATTAATGATCGAGCAATAGCATTTGGTGTTGCTAAATGGTCATTAGTGGCAAGTTCTGCATTATTCACTTTAGGGGTTTGCTGACAAGCGGTAATAGAAAGTAAAACGAATAGTACAAGGCATTTTTTATTGGAAAATAGTGTCATCATAAAGGAAAAGGTGGTCAACAAGTGTTATTGAATTGATCGGAAAGACAGCACTGTGCGGTATTTACCGCACATAAGTCAATTAAATATTACTCAGCGAGTAAGCAAAGTACTTGCTGATAACAACAAGCGTTAATCAGATTGCTCGTCTTCGTGCTGTTTAATTTCTCGTAGTCGATCACGATATTTATCACGAGCAAGCGCCTGCATATCAGTTACAGCATCACTTTCATCAACAATTTCACGACCAAGCAAGGTTTCAATGGCATCTTCTAACGTCACTACGCCAGAGGTTTGGCCGTATTCATCTTCAACTAAAACCATATGCATATGGTTTTTAATCAGCATGTCTAATAACTGTTGTACTGGCAGTTTTTCAGATACTCGCTTTAGTGGAATACTAAAGTTAATAATTGGTTCATCACCATGACCATTGCGCTCGGCCTCATACAAGTCACCTTTGATCACTTTACCGGTCATATCATCAACAGTTTTGTTATAAATCGGCATACGGGTAAATTGAGAAGCTTTTTCATGATTTAATGCCTCAGTTACCGTAACGTCTTGGTGCAACATATGCACGACGGTGCGAGGGGTAAATATTTGTCCGGTACGTAATTCTCGCAGTTTCAATATATTCGACAAATATTCATTTTCTTGCGAAAACAAACTGCCATCTTTATGACTTAATGACGCCAAGGCGATAATTTCTTCACGGGTAATTTCATTTTCTTTACCGGTTTTAAATAGGCGTGTAAGGCGCGTTGAAATCCATACCAGTGGATAAACCAATCTCACCAACCAGGTAATAACGTAGGCAGAAGGCGTTGCCAAGCCACGCCAGAATGTTGCGCCTAAGGTTTTTGGAATAATTTCTGAAAAATATAATATCGCTAGCGTAAGGAGTACGGCAATTAAGGTTTCCCATTTTTCGCCGAATACTTGAATGGCTTGCGAGCCAACACCTGCAGCGCCCATAGTGTGAGCAAAAGTATTTAAAATCAAAATACTAGAAAGCGATTCATCTAAACGAGTTTTAACATTCGCTAATACCGCACCTGCTTTCGGTTTTTTTGTTTTAATTTGCTCAACAAAGCTAGGCGTTACGGATAATAATACCGCTTCTAACACTGAACACAAAAACGACACGCCAATAGCAACGCCCAGGTAAATAAAAAGTAAAGTCACGTAATAATTCCAAATAAACCAATAATGTATTTCGTCTAAGGCGGTAGCATATCACAACATTAGCAATAACTTTTTTCTGCTTTTAAACCAAAAAGAAAAAAACCACCAAAATATCGGTAATTATTTTTGTAAATAAAAAGTTAATTAATTGCCCTAATCATGATTACTTCTTAGAATTAAGCTAACTGTATTAATTTTGATCAATGACAAATGTCACATTTTTCTGGAAAAGAGTTAAAAAAATTAAGAAAAGAAGCGGGCTTTACACAAAAGTTACTCGCTGGAAAAGTCGGTATCAGCCGTGAAACTGTGGTTGCTATTGAAAATGAGCACCCTAAAACAATTGAATCACTCAACATTGAAGTGGTTAATGCTTGGTGGCAAGCTTGTCGGCATTTAGTGTCAGAGCCAAGTCAGCTATCTTTTAAAGCACAGGTCATGAAATTTTTTGCTCTTCAATAGAAACTCTCCCCGCTAAAAGCTACTTTCACAATAAATTAGAAACAAAAAATCCCCCATTCCTGAGAGATTTTTTTATTGCTTGCTACGTATAAATTTAGCTTATTTGCGTCATTTCGTTCAATGTGAACTCTGCAACGGCACCTTCAGTGGCTTTCATATAGTCTTGCAAATGTTGGTTAGCCATATGTGCTTGCCATAATTCACGTGACTGCCAGTTTTCATAGAACATAAAATGCGCTGGGTTTTCATTGTTCTGATGTAAGTCGTAGTTAATACAGCCAGTTTCTGCTTGTGTCACTTCAATCAGTTTCAATAATTCAGCTTTTACTAGCGCAACTTTGTCAGCATTCGCTTTAATGTTGGCAACAATGGTTAATGTAGCCATAATAATTTCTCACTTTTAAGTTATTTTATTCATTAATAATATTGCTTTCGATAGTCTTACAGGCTGATTAAAAACCTTGTAGTACTAGCTTACCAATTGACTTACCTGCTTCTAACTCTTGATGCGCTGCTCTTAAATTTTCAACGTTAATCGCACCTAAATTTTTACCAATAGTCGTTTGCACATAACCTTGGTCAATTAGCTCAGCAACACGGTTTAACAAGTGACTTTGTTCCTGCATATCAGCCGCATTAAACATTGAACGAGCAAACATAAACTCGATATGAAACGACAAACTTTTAGACTTAAGCTTCATTACATCTAGCGGTGTTTTCGGATCGTCAATCATGGCAATTTTGCCAAATGGCACTAATAACTCAGTATAAGTTTCAAAATAAGACTCTGTGCTATTTAAACTTGCAACATGAGTAACTTGGCCCATACCTTCATTAGCAATTAAGGCATCAATTTGTGGTTGCAATGGTAGGTTGTGGTTCACTACATAGTCTGCACCTAATTTTTTCACCCATTGCGTTGAGCTTTCACGCGAGGCTGTGGCAATAATAGTAGCGCCAGTGACCGCTTTAGCTATTTGCAGCAATATTGAACCAACACCACCAGCTGCGCCAACAACGAGAATAACTTCGTTTGACTTTTCAATACTATTTGGCGATTGTTGCTTAATACCTAAATGTTCAAATAATAATTCCCAAGCGGTAATTGCGGTTAATGGTAAGGCAGCGGCTTCAGCATCAGATAGACTTTTTGGTTTTTTACCGACAATGCGTTCATCCACTAATTGATATTCAGCATTACTACCTTGGCGAGTTATGTCACCAGCATAATAAACGATATCACCGGGTGCAAAGTGACTAGTATTTTCACCTACGGCAACCACTTCACCCACAGCGTCCCAACCTAGCACTTTATATTCACCTTCAGCGGGTACAGCATTTAAACGCACTTTATAATCGGCTGGATTAACGGCGATTGCTTTTACTTTCACTAGTAAATCACGACCGGTAGCAATCGGTTGAGGTAGTTCAATATCCATTAAAGATTGTGGATTGGTAACGATTGTGCATACCCAATGGCTTTCATCATGCTTCTCACTTAATTATTTACTGGTTAACTTGCTTTTGGTCTTAACTTGAAATGAATGATAGCGCTTGATTTGCCACCAATAAACAGCATAATAATTGAAACATTATCAAAAAATAATTGAAAGTATGCAGCTAGAAGACCTTCAAGTGGTGCTAAAAGTGGCAGAGTGTCGCAGTATCACTGCAGCTGCCGCCAGCTTAGATATGCAAACAGCAACCGCTAGCGCAGCTGTTAAGCGTGTTGAGCGCAGTGTAGGTGTTGAGCTTTTTACTCGTACAACTCGCAGCTTGAAAGTCAGTAGCGCAGGAGAGCGCTACCTTCCTCACTGTCAGCAAGCACTCGATATGCTTGAACAAGCCAAACAAAATGTTAAAGATGATTTAGCTATTGTTGACGGTGAATTACGTCTTGGAATTTCTTCTGATTTAGGGCGAAATGTTGTCGTGCCCTGGCTTGATGAATTTATGCAAACTCACCCTGCCATTAGCTTGAAAGTAAATTTAAGTGATAGCAACATAGACTTCTATCGTGATTCAGTTGATATTGCCCTCCGCTATGGCTCTCCTACTGATTCAAGCATGTTTGGCTTTAAAGTATGTAACGTGCCACGTTTATTGTGTGCCACACAAGGTTATTTAGACCAGCATGGCACACCGAAACATCCTCATGACTTGGCGGCACATAATGGCCTTTTCTATCAGCTTCACGACATTATTCACGATGTTTGGGATTTTACCCATCAAGAAAACAAGTTTAAAATTAAGATGAGTGGTAACCGCGCCGGCAATGACGGTGATTTAGTCAGACGTTGGTGCGTTGCAGGAAAAGGCTTAGCGACTAAATCAGCATTAGATGTTGCAGCAGATTTACTAGCAGGCAACTTAGTCAGTGTTTTACCTGACTACCAACCCACTTATACCGAGCTATGGATTATTTGCCCAAGTCGACAGTCAATTACTCCCGCAGTAAGGCTATTACGTGATACTTTTCGTGCTAAATGTAATGGCATTTTAAAGCAATTGGTTGATAAAGGAATTTTGGACGCTGGCGTGCTAAATTAAAAGACTAAGTCACAACATTTTACGTCAGTTAGCAGCCTTTACGGTTAGCTGATTTTTCTTGAAATTCCATCAAATTACCCTGTTGATCTATCGAAAGTTCGCAGCAGTCGTTATATAGACCGAGCAGCAATTCACGACTTTTTTGTACTCGTGATTTCAATGTCGAATATTTTATATTGTGTTGATGGGCATACGCTTTTTGTGACATGCCATTAATTTCAATCGCAGTGAGTAACTGAGCTTCTTGTGACGGTAAAGCATTTATAAAGGGTACAATGCAATGTGATAGCTGTTTTACTACATCTTCATCAGGTTGTTCGTACCAAAGTTCTTCCGCCGTAACGTTAACTGCCTTCCCTCGTTTTCGATAAAAATCGATAATGGTATTGTTGGCAATTTGAAATAGCCAAGCTTTGACTTTTTTGATGTCCTTTACCGTATGTAAGTTTTGATAACTTTTAATAAGAATATCTTGCAATAAATCATCAACATCGTCGTGGTCTGCTACATGCTTATGCAAAAATCGCTTTAAGCTGGCACGGTATTCTCGCCATATGGACTCCACTTTCATCGACTACACTCAGCTACTTATACTAGCCAAACAAGCTTCGGCTAGTTTTGGGGTTACTCTATTTTCTATTGACTAAGCATATAATTATTAACAACAATGTGCTTGATTGCAATCATTGGTACTTAGTTCTTTTTCGCCATTGCCTAAGTAAGTATTTGTTAGGTAAAAGTCTATAAAAAGCGCTTCGAAATCATCTGACGTAGTATGCTTAACAGCCCCAGAATCCAACAGCGATGTTTGCCATTTTTGCATTTTCGGCAAACAGCATAAGAAATCAAAACCTGTATGGGCTTTAACAATAGCAGCACGATGCAAAAGCGGTAACCATGCAATATCTACATTGCTAAGATTATTTGACTTAAAAAATTTACTATCTGTCGACAGTTGTTGCTCAACTTTTGCAAATTCAGCAATTAATTTTGCTGATTTTTGCTTGAAAACAGTTTCTTCTTTGCTACCCATAGTGCCACATTGCAATAGATAATTTTTAGTTGCTAAATAGCTCCATGCTCGGTCTTTTGCGCGCTGCTCATTAGTAATTTGGGGGTCAATTGCACCAAATTCATCTTCTATATATTCTATAATTGCGTCTGATTCGAATAACGCTGTACCTGACTCAGTGATTAGCACTGGAACTTGTCCATTGGGCGCAATATCCAGAAACCATTGGGGTTTATTTTTTAAACTTATATACTCAATTTTATAAGAAATATTTTTTGCGTTCAGTACTGCCGTTACACGCTGAACAAATGGACAAATTTTAAAACTAATAATTTTAAGCATCTTCATTCTCACTTCAATTAAATTGATTTACGACCATAAGACGCAGTAGTGATAAAAAAGACGAAGCTAATTTAAAGTATTATTATAGAAGATTTCACAAGAGTACGCGCAACGGCATACTCGTATAGCTTTAATGCTGCTATAGCGCAAATAACTATTGAAAGAAGGCGTTTATCTTCAGGTAATTAAACGCCGTATTACAAGGCTACTTACCTAAGTCTTTCAATGCTCTTAAATCGATACGTTCAATTTCTTGCGCGTAAATGGCAGTTGGTTTATCAGTAATACTTGAATACAGCACAACCTTGCTATCAGTCACTTGAATACCATAATTACCAGAAGTGAGATAAACACCTCCTGAGTAACGGCCTGATGCAGATAACCAGCCCGCTTTATTTTCTTCCAACCATTCTTTTAGCATAATGTATTCAGGGTCTTGTGCGCTAAGCTGTATTTTTGTGTCCTTGCCATCACTCAAAAATACGGTAACTTCGGCATCAAGCTGAACATCAACCGACTTACTACACCCCATAAGTACAAGTAACAACGCTGATAAAACTAGCAGATATTTTTTCATTTTATTATCCAATCAGTTGAAATATAAATTGGTTACATACGCTTGAAACCACCATGGTCTTGTATTTTAGACCAATCACAAAAACTTACTTTGATGAATCGCAAACTTATCACAAATCGTCCAAATTGTTCTCTTGTTTAATAATTATACCAATGATTTTTCCTTGATAACATAACACCAATTAGTAAAGCTTCATCAAAAAAAGTAACTTAAGTCACTATTATTTATAGTGAATACTAAGCTTCACCAACTCTTCACCAAAGCTATACTGTCTTTTTCATGCGTTCTGATAATGTAAATCATCTAAAAATTGTCTCAGGTGTTTGGTTAATGAAAAAAATAATTTTTGTACTGTGCGGGTTAATTATTCTTAGTACTACTGGTTACGCTGCTGAGGCTGAACACGCCAGCAAACCTATTATTAGTGGTTACGAATATCAGCATTCATCAACAATATTTGCTGAAAAAAGACGTTACATGGTATCGCTGCCAGAGCGCTATTTAATGAATAAGCGGCATTACCCAAGCCTGTACGTTATTGATGCTGACTTTCAATTTCAACATGTTTCAGCGGTAGTAAAAAACCTTACCCGTATGGGGAAAATTCCTCCGATGATCGTAATAGGAATAGCGAATCAAGGCGGTGATGACTACCTTAAAACGACAACATGGCCTGATAAGAATGATGATGCTTTCGGTGATGCAGCAAAACTTCAAAACTATATTAGCCAAGAGTTACTGCCGTTAATTGATGAAAATTATCGCACCAATAAGCAAAAGGCCCTTTCAGGCTATTCACTTGGTGGATTATTCACGCTATACAGTATGATGCAACGAGACACACCGTTTAATGCTTTTCTCGCCATGAGCCCAAGTGCTTGGTTTGATGGCAACAGCTTACCAAAAAAACTGACACCATTATTAGCAGCAAATAAACTGCAAGCGCCGGTATTTATTTCACTTGCTAATGAAGAAGACATGGGCGTTGATGAAGTTGTTAAAGTGTTTGAAGCGTCAGCAACTAAATCATTAAGGTGGCAGTACAAGCATTACCCTAATGAAAATCACTTTACTACTGCCCTACCTGCGCTTTATGACGGCTTACAATTTTTAGCACCTCATTACGCAATTGATGGCACTGATATGCTGGCAATTGGCGACTATAAAGCCGTATTCTCACACTTTAAAGCACAACAAAAAAACTGGGCAGGCTTTCAATTTGAATGGTTACACGCCTACCAATTTGCGAAATACATGTTTTGGTCAAAACAAATTAAGCAAGTTGACGAGATATTAGCGGTGATTAAAGCAGAGTTTCCTGAGTCATACACTATGGTTAACATTCATCTTGCCAATGGCTTTAATAAAAAGAAAGATCATCCAAAAGCATTACAGTTATTAAAGAATGTAAAAGCTGAAGGTGAAAGTTTTCCTGGCTGGCATAAACAAATGAGTGTTTATTATGACGCTATTGATAGACAAGATTTGGCACAAAAGCATCAAGGTATTGCGTTAAAGCTAGCTGAGCAATATCAATTTGAAAGCTGGGAAGTGTGGGAACTGATGTAACTTATTACTGGCAAGTTGATAATACCTACTAAGCAATTTAGTAGGTGTTATCTAGATTAAAAAGCCTAATCTCAGCGTTATGCTTTAAGCAAATTTGAAAATGTTATCCCAATATGCGTCTAACTTTTGTTTCGCTTTGTCTAAAGGTACGGCGAGATAAATATCATCTTTCATTACAACCAACTGCAGGCGCTCAAGCTTGCTTAATGCATCTGAAATTTCAAAATCTACCTGTGATTGATATTTATTTTCAAACCAATGTTCAATGGTGTTATCTAACGCTTGAGCACTTAACCCTGAGGAATTATTTAGTAAAAAGCTATAAGCCAAAATAGCTTCTTTGAAATCCTCTTCTTCAGCAGCATCAATCAAGGTATGAAAAACACCGGCATTATTATCGAGGTTTTTAAAATATAAGTTATCAGATAAGGCTTTCATAAATTTAATTTTTCTATTTTTAAATTTACTCCATTCTTTAAAAACAAAACCACCTAAAACTCCCATGCCAATGGCAAATGAAATAAAATGTTGTTGGGTCATTTCAACTGACTCTTCGCGCCAGCCTAACCAAAAAGCCAATAGCGTAGCTAATAAAACAAGCGATGCGCCTAGTTTTGTCACCAGTACAACCGCGCCACCCACAACAGCGGAGCCGCCAATAATCGCTTTATCAATCGGCCTCATTCTTACTTCACTGTTTGGAAATAACATTTCTAAATCGGCTTTAGGGACATTCTGAAATAGCTTTACTATGGTCGAACCGGGCTCAAAGCCTAGTAATAGCTTATTTTTCTGTTCAAAGTGTTCTTTGCTCTTAAAGGTAATAAACACTGCCACTCGGTCAAAGTTGGTGAAATTAATGCTTTGTTTACGTAAACCAAAAAAGGACGTGATGGATTCACTTAATTGTGATTCACCACGACGGTAAAAAACTACCTGTTCAAAATCATCAAACTCAACTTCTAGTCTGACTTTAAATAATGACTCTTCCGTTAATGCTTCTTGTAGGTCTTGCTCGGTAATTTTCTCAAAGTTGGCGGCATTCAATACGCCAGCAAAATTTTCTGCAAATCGAGCTTGGCATTGCACTTTTTGCTCTGATGAATATGGTTCAAGTTGTTTGGTATCGGCATTGGGATCTAGCGGCGCGTAATCATTTTTTAATGACTCTAACGTTTGGTGGTATTCAACATGAAAAGAGTTTGAGAGTAACTCACAAAATTGCCTAAACGATGTTCCAGAATCGTCGAATTCGAGTTCACGTAAACACATTTCAACAACATCTTTTTTTCTATAAGGAATAAATCGATCAGTAGCCATAACACAATATTAAGTAATGTCAGATAGTTAGAGTGTAGGGGAAATAGCGGCGCATTAAAATGTAAAATAGCGGCAATATTACTCATAATATTGCCGCTAATAATTTACTACTTCAGTAAATACTCATAAGTTGCCAGCAAACTTTCAGCAACATAATCATCTTCGTGAGCAACAGAGTCTAGGTGTGATAAAGCAACTGAGCTTACACAGCCAGTATATTTTTCAGTTCGAGTTTGACTACTCGTAGCAGTAACTCCTCCTTGAATTGTTTCTTCAATTTCTATGCTGCAGCCATTTTTAATCTGCCAAAATGCAATAGTATCAGGCACTGAAGCAATACTTCCATTCTCTCTACCATCAAATGGCACTTCCCTATCAGTCAAACTATGTAAGTGATGGACTGCAATTGGGGTTGAAGTCGAACAAGCATCGAAGTCACCTCTAAATTGACCTGCTAAAGTAATTATTGCGGTGAACCTCGCAGGAATTTGGCAGGCTAACTTATATGCCATAAACCCTCCTGCAGAATAACCAAAAACATAAATTTTATCATCGCTAAACGAATGTTGAGTTTGTAAATCATTAATAACATCAATTAAATAGTTAATATCTGGTGTTGAATCAATATTATTGTTTGAACTATTCCATTCATATGGAGAATTGTTTCCTTCTGGTGCCATTGATACCAAATTGTACTTATCCGCAATCATCTTACTCCCAAATATATTTGAGACTTTGACTGGTTTGCCAGGCGCACCATGCAAAAATATTGCTATCCCTGCGTATTGGCTTTCATTTGGATTAGCATAGGTAATAGTTGCCCTGCCATCTATAACAATACAAGACTGGTTTTCTTCCATAGCGCTTTTACCACAAAGGTCGGGATTCACAATAACTTTTTCTGGGATCTCAGGTACTTTTATTGGTTCATTTTTACGTCCTCCGCCACACGCAGAAACGGCAAATATAATTAGTAGGTTTATCAATACGATTTTAGTTTTTGAAAGTTTTTTGTGGTTCATGAGTTACTCCTTTAAAATATTAAAGTTGAGCTTGTTTAATTCCAAAAAAAAGAGCAATAATGAAAACATAATGAAAACATAATCATTAAAAAATAATAATAAAAACAAAAGTTAAAGGTAATAAATGATATTTGAATTTTCTTCATTCACTCTCAATGAATACAATTTTTCTTTGACAAAGAATCAAAAAAAAATTGAAATTGAACCTAAAGTTTTCAATTTACTTTGTTTTTTTTGTAAGAACCCTCAGCGAGCTATTTCGCGAGATGAACTGATAGAAAGTATTTGGCAAGGGCGTATCGTTAGTGATGCTGCTATCAACAGAGCAATCAGTGAACTAAGAAAGATTCTCGAATTAGATACAAAGAATCCACAGTTCATTACAACAGTGAGTAAAATTGGATATCGATTTAGTGCTGACGTAAAGATACAAACGCCACCTAAAAAAGCAGCATCTTTAACAAAAAATAAGACTATTGATATTAGCTTCCTTAAGGTAAGCGTCGCAATAATAGCAACTTTTTTGCTTGGGACTTTGCTTTTAGCTATTGTTAATCAACAATCAATCATCGAAAAAAATATTGTATTCACTATTTCAGAACCAGAGCCATTAACAACGATCAAAGGCAGCTCCTTTAAACAGAAAGTATTTAAGAATGGTGATACGGTATTTCTTCACAGAAATAAAGAAAATAAACAGGTTCAGTTATGGTTACAGAAGGTTAACCTAACAGCAACCAAGTTAACAAACGACACTTACTACTATACGTATGCAATATTTCAAGACGCAGATACTATATTCGCCACAAGGTTTGATAATTTAGAAGATAGAAATTGCCAAATTATTAAGTTAACTATTTCAAATAAACAAATAGAAAACATTACTGATTGCGCAAAAAGAGCCGTGACGCACTTAGAATATGATGCACCCTCACGAAAACTATACTTCAACTACCGAGAACAAGTATCTCAGCCATTTAGCATCCGCAGCATTCAATTGGATACCATGAGAGTACAACAACTTACTAATTCAAATCCGGAAGGAAATACCAGAGGAGATTACCTTTTTTCTTTATCACCTAATGGTAACAAAATAGCGATTTTTGAATACCAACAAGATGGCGGTGCAATGCTCAAAATTGTAGACCTGAGTAATACTAAAGCAGTTAAACACTACCAAACTTTTTATAGTGTTAGCGGGATTGATTGGTTAAACGAACAAACTATACTCATATCTGACAGTGAAGGGATTGAGTCTTTTGATTTAAGAACAAATAAACGCCAAAAATTACTCCAAGCCAAGAACATAACACAAGCCAAATATTCTCAACACCTTTCTCTACTATCATATGTGAAATTTGATACAACAAGAAATATCCATCAATTAACACACAAAAGCACTAAACAAACAGAAGCTTTGACTCATTCCGCTTATGTTAATCTCCACCCTAATTACGCTAATACTTCAGATGCACTGGTTTATCTTTCAACCGACAGTGGAAAGCTCGACGTACAGTTAATCGATCACCAAGGCAAAGTGTCTACTTTATACTTTCCCGTGCCTATTAAACATATTGGAAATATAAAATGGGCTAAAGATGATAGCTTTATACTCGCCAGTGTAAACTCAAAGTTATTCCAATATTCGCTAAAAAGTAGTCAGTGGCAAGAAATCAGGATAAATTTAAAAAACATTCACTATGTGGAAGTAATAAGTAACCAGTACGCTATCGTTAGCAGTGATCAAAGCGGAGATTGGCAGTTATGGGAAGTTGAATTAGTATCTGGAATTACCAAAAAAATAACTAAAAGCGGTGGCTATAGTGCCAATTATATAGCTTCAAATAATACCTTACTGATCAGTAAATATAGCCAAAAAGGTTTATTTCAACTTAATCTCGACACACAATTAGAAACAAAAATAAAAAAAAGCTTCAAAATTACTGACTGGAATAAATGGCAAGTTCGCGGAGACAATATTTATTATTGGCAAAATAACTATATCGTTAAAAGCAGTTTGAATAACGATACAAAAACTAAAATGTGGGAAGTTAACGAACCAAATACTTATTTTTTTAGTATCAACTTTAATGAAAATAAGCTTGCATACAAAGTCACAGAACATGAAAAATCCAGTGTTTGGAAGAGTACATTATCGGTGAGTCAATAGATTCAACGTTTCCAAATAATATTAGCGAGAATTAAGTGACGGTGAAGGAATAGTAAATGCGTTTAAAAGGGAAATTGCTAGAGTGGAATAACGAGAAAGCCTTTGGTTTTATTGCCCCTAATGGTGGTGGCGATGATGTGTTTATCCATAAAACAGCATTTTCAAATGGCAAACGTACGCCACAAATAAATGAGTTGATCACGTTTTCCATAGTGAAAGATAAACAAGGCCGATATTGTGCTAATGATGCGACTTATTCAGGTGAAAAGTTAAAGAAGAAACAGGCTAAAAATGTGAATAAGTTTTCAATTATATTATCAATTTTGTTTCTTATGTCATTACCGATTGCTGTAGTTACGGAACTCATTCCTCAAAATATAGCCTTCAGCTATTTCGTTGCTAGTGCTGTTACTTTTATTACCTATGCCTTTGATAAGTCAAAAGCTAAACGGGGAGTTTGGCGCACACCAGAAAGCACATTGCATCTATTTGCCTTAATTGGTGGTTGGCCAGGTGCGGCTGTAGCGCAGCAAACACTTAGGCATAAATCACAAAAAAGAGCTTTTAGAATTACTTTTTGGCTCACTGTTATTATTAATATCAGTGCACTTACTTGGTTACTGTCTTCATTCGGCTCAGGTTTTCTGACTATGTTGTTATAATCAACGGCTATTAGCCTTTTATAGAGACACATTAGTTAGGAATATTTAGAACTAATAATGACTCAGAAAATCACCCTATAGCTTTTAAACCTAGCGTATTAATAAATAACCTTGGGTCATTTATATTTTCTAACATCGAAGCATCTGGCAAACAATCATCATCAACATAGTCAACAAAATCGCCTGCTGAATCAAAAACTAAAATATCCAATGCTAATCTATCCAAGCCATATAAACCTCGATGGATCATATCGGCTGAAAAAACTAACAAATCACCAGCAGCCAATTGAATTTTTTTACCTGTAGACAACGCTTCATTACTTTCCCTACCTTTTTCTTCTTGTCGTACATTAAACTCTTCTTCATTGTCCCAGCGCTTATGTGTGCCAGGCACTAGCTCCATGCCAAGCTCATCAAATAATGGTACTCGAAGATGTAAAACCTGAGTTTCATGAATAACTTTTTTTTGCACAGCTACGTCATGATCATACTGACAATCTCGATGCCAAAAATCTTTAAGCTGGGGGTTTACCGGATTAAAAAATAACTGTGTATTCATAAACGCAGGATTATCAGTAATAACTGCATCAACGATATTCATTATTTTTTTTGAACTGATAAAGTTGAAGAGCGTTAGGCGATCATCCCCTGCTAAGTATTTACTGCCGGTAATTAAGGAAGAATTAAAAGCAACTTCTCGGTAAAAAGCCGCATTGTCTTGTTTCCATAATTCATGAAACTTTAAGATGACTTTTTTCAGTGAGGAAATCTCAGCAGCATTAAAAAAATCTCTAATGACAAAGTAACCATGCTCGTTATAGTCACTACTTAACTGATTTCGTTTATCTAACATTAGTTCCCAGTACCTTTACTGTTTGGATGAATATTATTGACTGAGTAGCGAGTTTAACTAACTTTCACAGTTCAAATAACTTCGCATTTTAACTCATCATTAGTAAAAAAATCACGACTATCTTCAGTCTTTCCCTCCCCCGACAAGTAATTCTGTTTTAAACTAACAACAGGTGTTTTATCCAATTGGTTAGTAACCTTTCATTAAAAAATATTGTGTGCTTAAATTAAATGTAAAGCTCTGCAGATATTTGCCGATAACGAGCTTAAGTACTGCTGTAATTTACTTCGGAGAACCATAATGTCGATCAATATCAATAACACCCCAAGCTTTGCTCCTGAAAATGGCGGTAATGGCACAATTTTAAAAGTCGCGGTTAAAGCAAAAGAGCTCGCGGAAGAAGAAGGAAAAATGGCATTGCAATTAATTGAAAGTGCTGCACCTTCTACAGGTTCAAACAGCTCAATAGGCAATGCTGGGCACAATATAAATATCAAAGCTTAAATATTCTGAATGTCTCGGCTATAAGTGGCCGAGCTTTAACATTAACTAAAAATACTTAAGTCAAAGTATTAAGCTATTTCCTACCCCTTCCTAACATTTAAATTCATATTAATCAGCTATTTAATTTAATTGATAATAAAGGTTGGAGAGAATATAGTTCTTCCTAGTTAAAACTCTGTTGGCATACAAGATGTTACTTACGTCAATAACATTGCAATATCTACATATCATCGGCACCTTTCAAGGATTATTACTGGCAATCATGCTTATCTCTGGGCCAGGAGTCACAAATGCTAGCAGAGTGCTAGGAGGTTGGTGCTTCTTTATGGCGCTTTATTTTTTTAGCCCGTTAGCAATCATTCATTCTGATAACACTATTTTTTCTCAGTTTATCGGTTGGGGATATTTTGTCCCTGCAAGCTTTGGTGCATTTTTATATTTATATTGCCGTTCAGCAATTATCGATAAGCCTTTTCAACTTCGTGACATTTTACATAGCCTCCCTTTACTACTTTGCCTTATCATTAACATTGATTTTTTACTCACTTCACCTTTGGAAAAAATCGAAATTGTTAACAGTGGTCAGCGTGAGGAATACATTGTTTTCATTACTCGACTGTTAGTTATTTCACAAGCATTTATCTATTTAGCCTTCAGTTTCCAGTTAATCATCAAATTTAAAAATAGTGCAGATAGCTACCTTTCAAACTTTAACCCAAATATATTTGCTTGGCTTTGGCTATTATTAAGTTTGTACGGGGCTATTTGGCTAATAGAAACATTAGCTATTATCTTGGGTGGAAATTTTATCCTAGCAATCATCAATGATTTGCTCTTTTTTTCTTTGATATACAGCATTTCAATGACGCAATGGCGATACCCAACACTATTTAATATTCATGGTTTAATGCCAATTTCCGACAATAAAAACGAAGTCAAATCTAGCCCAGACGCTTTTGATAGCGATACTCGCAAGAAATTACTTGATAATATTATTACATTTATGAACGAGGAAAGACCATACTTAAACAACGACCTTACACTTAATATCTTAGCGAAATATCTCGATCTTAGCAGTCATCATCTATCTGAAATACTTAATCAACAAGCTAATAAAAATTTCTATCAATTCGTTAATGAGTATCGAATAAACTTCATTTGTCAGCGCATGATTACTGAAGAAAATAGTAAAATTTTAGATTTAGCAATGGCCGCCGGTTTTTCTTCTAAAAGCACATTTAATGCTGTATTTAAACAAATGAAAGGGCTTACTCCTAGTCAATACCGTAAACATCTAAAACAAAATGCTTAAATACGTACAGTTCGACCGATCTGTACGTATTTTTCGACCTATCCAGACGTATATTCCACTAACTTCATTTCAAATGACACAGGTTCAGTATATTCGATATTGAACCGTCATTAGTAAATATTAACATCTATTAACTGGTATCAATTTAACGATGTTAGCTAATAGTAAAATAAGGTTAAAAATGAAATATATATTATTATTTTTGAGTATCAGTATCTTAATTTCTTGTACGAACGAGCAGCCAGCAAAAGTAACTATAGATCGGAGTAAAACACAAATAAAACATCCGCCTTTAGGCGATTTGATTACCGCTAATGATTTGAAAAAAGACTTAACTGAGCTGAGAATTTTACTCGACTCAGTCCACCCTGAGCCAAGCTTCACCATGAATATAGCGGAGGTTAAATTTCAATTAAAAAAATTTGCTGAAGCAATCACAACTCCAATGACCCGATTAGAAGCTTGGAAATATTTATCTCAACTCAATCCTTATTTTCAAGATGGTCATATGGTTATTTCTTACCCTAAATTCACTACAGCTCTAAATCATCATATCGATAACGGTGGGCGAATTTTTCCTCTTAAAGTGAGAATAGACAAATCACACCGTATCTATGTTACTGACGTTAAAAGTATCGATAAGAAAATTAACGTGGGTGACAGAATAACCGCTATTAACGGAGTTGAGGCGTCAAATATTGTTAACGATATTTTAAGTAGAATGCACGGTGATACAGTAAGTAATCGTTTGGCATTTGCATCAGAGAGATTCGCCAAGATGTATTGGTTACTATATGGCGACACTGGCTATTACCAAATTGATATTAAAAACGATAATGGCCAAAATAATTACTCTGTTGTCGGGAGTGATGTAAAACTTGGAGGTAGTAATCATAATATTGACGAGTTCACACAGCGTAAATTATTAGGAAATAATATTGGCTATTTACGAATTGACCGTTTTTACTATACTCCTGATCAAGAGAAAGCTTATTTCAATTTTATGGAAGAGTCGTGGCAGGAATTTTATAATGCCAAGGTGCAAGATGTCATTATTGATGTTCGCAATAATCCTGGTGGAACAGATCATTATTGGCAGCAAGGTATTGCACCATATATTGCCAATGAACCTTTCTTATTTGTATCACAATTTAAAGTTCGACTGACAGAGCGTAACCTTCGTCTAGGACCTGTTCAAGGCGAATTAGGTACCATTATGGAAGGCCCTTATGATCAGTTGATCTCTGTTAAAAAACATAATGATCTACGAATATCAGGGAAAGCCTATTTGCTTATGGGCCCTTTAAGTTATTCTTCATCAGTTTTATTTCTAACGGCTCTTCAGGACTCAAAACAGGCAATAATTGCTGGGCAGTCAAGTGGCGCAAGATCATGTACAACAGGCCGGATAGAGACTTCCAACCTGCCAGGATCTAAATTAGAAATAACTCTGCCAACATTAATTTTGACCCGACCATCAGGGAAGGAATTATGTCATCAACCTATTCAACCAGATATTTTTATTACTGATGAGCCATCTGATCCGGCGATGGCGATCAAAAAATTAGCTAAGTCCATTATTAATAGGAGATAAATTATTTTAGAGCAAAGGCTTTACTTTTGTAGAGTTCTTGCTCTATACTATATTTGTTCTCGTTAGAACACCTGTTGTATTAATTTTGTATTCTAGCTTCCCCAAGCTAATTATACCGATGACCCCTTTTGTCATCGGTTTTTTTATGCCTAAAATTTACCTTTACTGCTATTTATTCCGTATTTACATTTAAATATTGTGATGCTTCCGTCTTCGAGAATTATTCAGTAGTTATCCGGTCTATTGTTAGGCGGCAATTATCACGCTAATATTTTTCCATTGTCTGCAACGATATTCTGTTAAATGTTCACTAAGCCACTAAGGAGAACTTATGTCATCATATAAAAAAACGAACGAAGCTATTGCTGCGTTAACTGCTGAGCAATACCATGTGACGCAAGAAAGCGGCACTGAACGCCCTTGGACTGGCGAGTTGTTGGAAAATACCGCTGTCGGTATTTATGTTGATATTGTTTCAGGTGAGCCCTTATTTGCTTCAGCCGATAAGTTTGACTCAGGTTGTGGCTGGCCTAGCTTTAGTAAGCCTATTGAAAGCATTAACGTTAATGAAATAACAGATAAAACCCATGGCATGGTACGTACTGAAGTACGCTCTGCTCATGGTGATAGTCATTTAGGGCATGTATTTACAGATGGTCCTGCCGCACAGGGCGGTTTACGTTATTGCATTAATTCTGCATCACTGAAATTTATTCATCGCGACGATATGGTTTCTAAAGGCTACGACGCTTATTTATCACAAGTGGAAGGGTAAATTATGGCAATTGAACGAGCAGTTTTAGCTGGTGGTTGTTTTTGGGGTATGCAAGATTTAATACGCAAACTACCTGGCGTTACAGAAACTCGCGTTGGTTATACTGGTGGCAATGTTGAAAATGCGAATTATCGCAATCAAGGCGATCACGCAGAAGGCATTGAAATACTATTTGAAAATACTGTGATCGGGTATCGAAAAATTTTGGCATTCTTTTTTCAAATACATGATCCGACTACAAAAAATCAGCAAGGTAATGATCGAGGTAGTAACTATCGCTCAGCCATTTACTATACAAGTACCGAGCAAAAAGCTATCGCTGAAAAGACTATTATTGATGTAGATGCTTCAGGGTTGTGGCCAGGAAAAGCGGTTACAGAAATCGCTCCGGTTGGAGACTTTTGGCAAGCAGAGGCAGAACATCAAAATTATTTGCAGCACGTGCCTTATGGTTACACGTGCCACTTCCCTCGACCTGACTGGGTATTGCCAGAACAATAAATTATTGTTCGACGAGTAGTCGTTATTTTAGTGACTACTCTGCAATATATTGCTCTTCTTCACTTAATGGTTCAATGTTTTCATCATGAAACCAGTCACAAATAACGGCATTGGCTTGGTCTGAGCCTGTGCGCTTTAATGACGAGAATGCTTGTACTTTAATGTTGGCATTTAAGTCTGCTAGTTGCTTTTTAACAGCTAATACTTGCGCGCTTACTTTACCTTGAGAAAGTTTATCACTTTTAGTTAGTAGGGCTAAAATTGGTAAGTCACCTTCTGCAGCCCATTTAATAAGGTCCATATCAAGATCTTTTAATGGATGTCTGATATCCATCAGTACCACTAAACCTTTCAAACATTCACGTTTTTCTAAGTATTCGCCTAAAGCTTTCTGCCATTTTTTCTTCATTTCCATTGGCACTTTAGCAAAACCGTAGCCGGGTAAATCGACTAAGCGTTTGTTTTCAGCAATTTCGAAAATATTAATAAGCTGCGTACGACCAGGAGTTTTACTGGTACGTGCAAGGCCTCGTTGGTTAGTAAGCGTATTTAATGCACTCGACTTACCAGCGTTAGAACGACCGGCAAATGCCACCTCAATACCGCTATCTGCTGGTAAACGACGAATATCGGGTGCGCTAATGGTAAAAGTCGCTTTGGTCAGATGAATGGCTGTAGATGACAAGGTTAAGGTCCAACTATAATAATAAAAAACGCATTATATCGCTTTTTCTCACTAAAGATGCAATTGTATTAGACTTTAGGCAATTTTTTTCGCTAAAACCCCCTATAAAGTGTGTGAATAGTGTATGATGTCGCCAATTTTTTCGGCTTATTGAATACATTCAATAAAAAATACTAAAGCATGTTGAGAGTTTTGTTATGAAACAGATTTTAACTTCGATAATTTTAACACTATTAAGCATTAATATTGCTGTGGCTGCATCGGGTGATGCTGACGCAGGTAAAGTTAAGGCAGCCGCTTGTGCTGCATGTCATGGTTCAAATGGTATTGGCTCTACTGATACTTATCCTAACTTAGCGGGTCAACATTCTGACTATATTGTTAAGCAGTTAAAAGCGTTCAAAGCGGGTGACCGTAAAGATCCTTTAATGGGCTCAATGGCTGCGCCATTATCTGAACAAGATATGGCTGACGTTGCGGCATATTTTGCAGGCTTACCACGCAGTGTTGCTACTGCTGATAGTGGTGCCGCAGATACAGATGCAACCGCTAGTGCCGCACCTGTTGCTTACGTTCCTAACCCAGCAGCTGGTAAAAGCTTATATGAATTAGGTGATGCTTCTCGTAGCATTGGTGCTTGTATTGGTTGTCATGGTAGTGAAGGTAACAGCGATGTATTAATTTACCCTAACTTAGCTAACCAACATCCTGAATACATTGCTAAGCAGTTGAATAACTTCAAAAACAAAAACCGTGTTAACTACGCAATGAATCAATTTGCTGGTGGCATGACTGAAGACGATATTGCTGACATGGCTGCCTATTTTGCTGACCCCGCTGCCGTTGCTAACGTGGTTTCACGCAGAGTAATGCCAGTAGCAGCAGTAACTGCAGAAGTTATAGCTGGTCAAACTAAAGCTGCAGTATGTGCAGCTTGTCATGGTGCAGACGGTAACAGCCCAGTTGCTATTTATCCTAAACTTGCGGGTCAAAGCGTTGGCTATATTGTGAAGCAATTACAAGAGTTTAAAGCTGGTACACGTAAAGACCCAGTGATGGCACCTATGGCTGCAGCATTAAGCGAGCAAGACATGCTAGAAATCGCTAGCTACTTTGCCGCGCAAAAAGTTGTCGTTGCAGATTTAGCCGGTTCTGATGTTGGTCAGAAACTTTATTTTGGTGGTCATGTTAAACGCAAAATTACCGCTTGTGTTGCTTGTCATGGTGCTAACGGTAAAGGCATGAATAAAGCAGGCTTCCCAACTATTGCAGGGCAAAACGAAGCATACTTAAAAGCACAATTGATGAAATTCAAAAATGGTGAGCGTAACAACGATTACAACACCATGATGCAAAGTGTTGCTTCTAAGCTTTCAGCAAGCGATATTGACGAATTAGCGAAATACATGGCAGCAATGAAGTAATTTAGTGAAAAATTACCGATTTAGTCAACATTAGAAAAAGCAGCGAATATCGCTGCTTTTTTGTTACTACAACTACTATTGATCTATGCACGTGTTATTAAACATTTAACTGGTTTTTTTAACACCAATATTTCACAATCATGAAATTCGTGTAGAATGCAAAAGCAATGTATCTAGCTATTTTTTATAGCAAACAATTTATCGTATAACGACAAGCAGAGACTAACCCATGAAAAAACTTATCATTACTGTTTTATTAGGATTAAGTGCAGTAGTTACTGCCAATGCAGCCCAAGGCGATGCCGAAGCTGGTAAAGGAAAAACAGCTATGTGTGCTGCTTGTCATGGTACTGACGGCAATAGTTTAGTGCCAATGTACCCCAAATTAGCAGGACAAAGTGCTAGTTATTTAGTTAAGCAACTTGCTGATTTTAAATTAGGTATGACATCTGGCGGTGCATCTGGTCGTGTTGACCCAGTAATGGGTGGCATGGCAATGACACTTAGCGAGCAAGACATGGCTGACGTAGCCGCTTTTTACGCAAGCCAAAAATCAACTACTGGTGACGGTAGCGATAATGCACATGGTAAGAAACTTTACTTAGGTGGTAACGCTGAAATGGAAGTAACTGCTTGTGTTGCATGTCACGGCATTAACGGCAACGGCATGTCTAGCGCAGGTTTCCCTGCTCTTGCTAGCCAAAACGCCGACTACTTAAAAAGTCAGTTAGAAAAATTCCGTAATGGTTCTCGCAATAACGATATGAATGGCATGATGCAAGGTGTTGCTGCAAACTTAACAGATGCAGAAATTGCCGCACTTTCACAATATATGTCTTCATTAAAATAATAACTCGTGCTATTCGATTAGCGTTTTAGCAAAGTTATTCGGAATGAGCAGCGTTTATCGCTGCTTTTTTATGTTCAGGATGAACGGTATAACGCGAGTACATGGATGTACAAGAGCGTATATGTTCAGGCCTTTCCCAGACTTCCTGTCTTTCGAAGCATTAGTACATCTCGGTAATTGCTCCTGCATTACTCTAATAACTTACATCCTGTAAGCACATACACGTCGAAGCACGGCCAGTTTTTTGGTTCCTGACAAAAACTTAGTACCTATATCTATGTAGGCAACAACACGGTCACAAGATCGTATGCATCTGATTTATCAAAGATATTCTATTTTTATAGACCTATGTATACCCATGTACAGTTCTCTCAATTCTTCACATTTATCTAAACAAGCAAAAATTAAATACAATATACCATTGTGCTAAGTCTTTAATCATTGCTACTATCAAAGGCAAATTTTATTATGCCATTAGGGTAGTACTGCTCACATGAAACAGACATTACTTTCGTCAATAATTATCATCTCTAGCCTGCTTACCACCAATAGTGCTAGCGCAGAGCTATTCCCTAAACGTGCTATAGATGATCATCAGCAAAGTATATTTAGAGGCACAATAACGCCAGAGCGCGCATGGTGGGATTTAACTCACTACAACCTTGATATTGCTGTTGACCCAGAAAGTAAAAGTATTGCTGGCACCAACACTATGAAATACAAAGTGTTGTCTAAGAGTAAGCGTCTACAAATTGAATTACAGCCACCAATGCAACTCACTAAAGTTGAACAAAATGGCAAAGTGCTTAGTGTTGAACAGTTAGGTTATTCTTATTTTATTAAACTAGAAGCGGAACAAGAAATTGGTCAAGAATATCAACTGACTATGCATTTTTCCGGTATCCCTCATGAAGCCCTTCGTGCTCCTTGGGACGGTGGTATTACTTGGGCAAAAGATGATAACGGCAAAGACTTTATCGCTTCTACCTGCCAAGGGTTAGGTGCCAGTATTTGGTGGCCAAATAAAGATCATGCTTACGACGAACCAAATAATGGTGCCTTGATTAGCGTTGAAGTGCCTGAACATTTAATGGATGTGTCCAATGGTCGTTTAATTAAGGTTGATCATAATAAACAAGCAAAAACCAAAACCTATCATTGGCAAGTGGTAAACCCAATTAACAACTACGGCATCAATATCAACATTGGTGACTACGTACATTTTGGTGAAAAATACGCGGGCGAATTAGGCCAACTCGATATGGATTATTATGTCCTACGCGATAATCTAGAAAAAGCTAAAACACAATTTAAAGACGCAAAACGTACCATAGAAGCATTCGAACATTGGTTCGGCCCATACCCATTTTATCAAGACAGCTTTAAACTAGTTGAAGCGCCGTATTTAGGCATGGAACATCAAAGCTCTGTTACTTATGGTAACGGTTATCAAAATGGCTATTTAGGCAAAGACCGAAGCCAAGCTGGCCCTGGTATGCTATTCGATTTTATTATTGTGCACGAGTCAGGTCATGAGTGGTTTGCCAATAACATAACCCATAATGACGTTGCTGATTTATGGATCCACGAAAGCTTTACTAACTATTCCGAGAGTTTATTTTTGGAATACCACTTTGATCAAGAAAAAGCATTTGAATACATTCGTGGCCAGCGTTTAAACATTCAAAACAAAAGCCCTATTATCGGTAAATATGGTGTTCATCAGGAAGGCTCTAGTGACATGTACGATAAAGGCGGCAACATGTTACATACCATTCGACAGATTATTGATAACGACGAGACCTGGCGTGGAATTTTGCGTGGCTTAAATAAAAAGTTTTACCACGGCATTACCGATTCTGCACAAGTTGAAAGCTATATTAGCGAACAAGCAGGCAAAGATTTTAGTAAAATATTCGACCAATACTTACGAGATATTCGTATTCCGACGTTAGAATATTTTGTTAAGAACAATGAAATGCAATATCGCTGGGGTAATGCTATTGATGACTTTGATATGCCGATTAAGATAACCATTGCAGGTAAAACTCAATGGTTGTCACCTACTAGTCAATGGGAAAAAATGAGCTTGGAAGTTAAAAATAGCCAAGTGAAAGTTGATGCAAACTTTTATGTTAATACTATGAATGTGCTTGGCGATTAAGCTATAAAGAATATAAGCACACTTTTATATAGACGCTAATGCCTTGAATAATAAAGTGTATGAGAAAGGCCTAAATATAATAAAGGGAAGCTAATGCTTCCCTTTTTCTAAACAGAAATAAAATACCAATTAGAAAGCGTATTTGAAGCCAATTGTTAGAACATCAGTGCCATCATAACTTTCGTACGATGCTTCAACGCTCGTTTTATCGCTGATTTTTTTACCTACGCCACCACCAAGACCAAACTCCCAGCTGTCATCGCTATACGACTCACCATGAAAATTTGCTTTCATGTCTAAGTTCGCATACGACGGCATTACATATAAATAAACACCGTTATCGTAATTGTATTGGCCACGCACTGAAAGCACAGTAAAACTCTCAACTTCTACTTTTACTGTGGAGTCAAAAGTATCATCAGAAATACCCGTACCGATACGTAATTCAGGAACAAATGAAAATGGGCTGCTTTCTTTAGCAAATTCATAAGCAATGGCACCATAAATAACACCTAATGAAATGTCATTGCCATCTTCATTGTCTGATATATTTGCATAGCCAGTACCGGCAGACCAATTAGCAGAAGCGGTTAACGGTAAAGTTAGTAGGGTAAGAGCAATTAATGACTTCTTGAACACAATAATATCCTTTTATTATTTGTAAAACAGGCATTGGAAATGCGCGCATGCTAGCAAAGCGTTTTTTGTTAATCAATTGTTAAGCTCATTATTGCAGCTATAGAAGCGTAACAAAATATGAATTATCGCATTTCTCTATGTCTAGATATGGAGCTGGACATAGAAATAACCCGAACAAAGCACTGACAGTCGACTAACATTCAAGCTATGATCTAAATCTAAAAGTAATCAATTCAACGCACAACAATACTCAAGGTCCCTGTAATGATAGAAGTAATTGAGCCAACAAAATTTAAAACCGTACCATGGAAAAATGGTAAAGGTGAAACCATAGAAATGGTCATCAATTCAGGCGGCACATTAAATGAATTTGACTGGCGCTTAAGTATGGCAAGTGTAGTTGAAGACGGTGTGTTTTCTAACTTCTCTGACTACACCCGCAACCTAATATTAATTGCTGGTGATGGCATAAACTTGCAACACAACGATAGTAAAATAGATAAATTGAGCAATTTACTCGACTACGCCACTTTTGACGGCGGTGATAAAACCGTGGGCAACTTACATACTGGCGAAATAACAGATTTTAATGTTATTGCCCGCACCTCACGTTACAACACAGAGATTAATTGTCAGAAAAAAGCTGAGCATGTTGCAATCGAACAAAGTGATATTTGTTTTATCTATAGTCTATTTAAAAGTGCAGAACTTAGCTTCACAGATAGTTCAGAGATAAGACACTTACCCGCTGGTCATTTGATGAAAATTACTGATGTTAAAAATGACTTTGCTGCCATCAGCGGCGAAAATATTATTGTTGTTTACCTGACTCATTGTAACTAAGTAGTTATAACGCGCAGCTTTCGTAACTGTTCTTAAAAGTATCTCTGATAATTAACATGTGAATGAAAGTACAAGTTATTAATCGCTAGAAACAGCCTTTCTAGCTTTTAATTATGACTTTTCATTCATGCTAACGTAGGCTGAAATTACAGTTTACAATTATTTATTAAGGATAGTGCTATGAATATTAGGCATTTAATACCATTGGTTAGCCTACTATTAGTTTTGTCTCCATTTGCCAATGCAGAATTTGAGCGCAAAATTGCCATCGATGAAAGTACCACTAGTAGCCACAAAGCTAAGGTCAATGGTAAGTCATTTGAATACAGTGCAACAACCGGTACGCAACCGGTATGGGACGAAGAAGGAAATGCAACCGCAACACTCTTCTATACTTATTACCAACGCTCAAAAGTAAAAAATAGAGCTGCTCGACCACTACTCATTTCATTCAACGGTGGTCCTGGCTCAGCATCTGTTTGGATGCATGTCGCTTATACAGGTCCGAAAGTGCTTAACGTAGACAGCGAAGGCTTTCCATTGCAACCATATGGCGTAAAAGCTAATGACTTTTCTATTTTAGATACCGCTGATATTGTATTTGTTAATCCTGTTAATACTGGATATTCGCGTGTTTTGCCGAAAAAAGACGGAAAAATGCCAACAAAAGCAGAGCAAAAGAAAATGTTTTTTGGCGTTAATGCCGATGTGAAATACTTAGCAGAGTGGATTAATACTTTTGTCACGCGTAACAATCGCTGGCAATCACCAAAATACCTTATCGGTGAAAGTTACGGTACCACACGTGTTTCAGGCTTGGCTTTAGAACTGCAATCACGTCAATGGATGTATTTAAATGGCGTGATACTCGTATCACCAACAGATATTGGTATTAAACGAGACGGCCCTGTAAAAGCAGCTAACCGCTTACCTTATTTCGCGGCAACAGCTTGGTACCACAAAGCATTGTCCAGTGAGTTACAAAACCGTGATTTACTCGACATACTACCTGAAGTAGAGCAATTTACCGTTGAAAAATATTTGCCTGCCTTAGCCAAAGGTGGCTTTATTTCTACTGAAGAAAAACAAGCTATTGCTGAGCAAGTTGCAAAATATTCAGGCTTATCTATTCAAGAAGTCTTACGTAGTAATTTAGACATTGAAGCATCTTATTTCTGGAAAGAAATACTACGCAACCGCGAACAAACCGTTGGTCGATTAGATTCTCGATATTTAGGTATTGATGAAAAAGTTACCGGCAGTCGTCCAGATTACAACGCTGAATTAACCTCATGGCTTCATAGCTTCACACCTGCCATTAATTACTATTTACGTGAAGAACTTAACTATAAAACCGATATTAAATATAACATGTTCGGTAATGTTCACCCTTGGGATAGAAGCAAAAATAAAACCGGTGAAAACTTACGTTTAGCAATGGCGCAAAACCCATACTTAAATGTCATGATCCAGTCGGGTTATTATGATGGAGCAACCAATTACTTTGATGCTAAATATACGCTATGGCAACTTGACCCAAGCGGAAAGATGCAAGACAGGTTATCGTTTAAGGGTTACAGAAGTGGTCATATGATGTACTTACGCTATCAAGATTTAGAAGCGGCTAACCAAGATATTCGTCAATTTATGCAAGCAACGTTACCGAATAAAACCACGCCAGCAAAGTACCCAAGTAAAAAATAACTCAACCATAAATGGTATTAATTTAATTAGGTTGTCGTGATGATGAACAGCACGACAACCTTATTAAGACCCACTTTAAAAGAGCTTCATTAACATACTGAAAGTTATTAATTTTTAATCTATGAACTTATTAACAAGTCGGAGTTGTTAAATTCAAATGGTGTAGATATGATGAAGGTCAATGGAATTAAGATAATGAATTCATGGAAGTTAATAACTTAAACAGCGATATACTCATCATAGATGATAGCTCTATCAACATTCGTGTTGTTTCAAATATTATTCAGCCATTGGGTTGCAAAATTTTTGCAGCAAAATCAGGTTTACAAGCATTAAACCTATTAATATCTTTTAAACCTGCACTGATAATTTTAGATATTCAAATGCCAGAAATGGACGGTTTTGAATGCTATAAGCGTATTAAGTCTATCGCCGCTCGCACCGACATTCCTGTTATTTTTCTTTCTGGCTCTCACGATGAAGCTGATCAGATACAAGCTGCTGACTTAGGTGCCAGTGCATATTTAACTAAGCCATTTTGCGCTGATGAGTTAATTGATACGGTTAAGCGTTTCGCCTAGATAGCGTTAAGCTAATTAGTCGCAGAGCACGCTAAGCAATACAAGTATTCTGAACATATACGCTCCTGTGCATAAAAAAGGCCGCTTGAATAGCGGCCTTTATCATTCCCTTTATCTATATTTCGTAGTTTATTACCTGATAACCTAACGCTTCTAATTGTGGTCTAAGCGTTTTAGCGTCACCAACAACTACCATCAACATTTGGCTTAAGTCTAAATGCTTTTTCGCTAAGGCGTTTATTTCTTCTTTGCTAATATTTTCGACAATATCACTACGCTCCTTAACAAAATCAGCGGTTAAATTATGCTCTAAGATTTGAGCTAAGAAGCCTAACTTACGACCTGGTGTTTCATACTTTAATGCGTCTTTTTGATTAATCGCATTACGCATAAATACCAACTCTTCATCGCTAATGCCATTGTCGGCATAGTTTTGAATTTCCTTAATAAATTCAACAATCGATTTATCAGTCACATCAGCACGTACTTCAGCACTAGCGGTATACGCACCTGAGAATTTATCACCATAGAAGTATGACCTAGCACCATAGGTGTAGCCCTTATCTTCTCGTAGGTTTAAATTAATGCGACTATTAAAAGCACCGCCTAAAGGAAAATTCATCAAATAAGCACGATAATACTCGCCGGTTATATCTTGAGTAAGTGAACGTTTACCAATACGAATAGCTGATTGTGCAGCATTATCTTTATTAACTAAGTAAACCACGCCCAATTTTGCACTTGAAGCTGGTAAATTCAATTCAAGCTTTTTACCAGCGCCAGCTAAAGGTTTAAAAACGCTCAATGATTTTAGTACTTGGCTTTTATCTAAATCTGAAACCAATATTATTTCGCTGTCACTTGCCTTAACTTGTTGTTGATAAAGCGCCTTAATATCGGCAAGTTCAATGTTAGCCAATGAAGCTTCTGAGCCCTGACTTGATGTTGCCGCAATATTGTCAGCATGGAGCAATTGACGATAAGCATTAGAGGCTAAATAACCAGCATCTTTTTTACCGTTAATTGCGCCTTGAATGGCATTGTTTTTATTGCGAGAAAATTCACTTGCCAAAAATGCTGGTGCCGTAAGCTTTTCATAAGTCAGTGCTAAAGTTGCGTCTAAATTTTTTGTTAATGTGTCGACATTGACAGTTAAATAACTATTACCCGCATAAATACCGACTGAAGAACCTAATTTTTGCAATGCTTTACTCATGTCTTCAGCACTACGTTTTGTGGTTGACTCATTTAACATTGCAGCTAACAGAGACGCAGTTCCCGCTTTATCTTTGCTTTCATAATAATGCCCAGCAGGAATTTTAATTAACAATGAAGTCGTTGGTGTTTCAATACTTTGGGTCGCAAGGATTTCCATACCATTGGCAAAGGTTTCTCGCCACATTGTTGGCACTTCAACCGCTTTATTAACTCCAGCAGCAGGTACTATGTTGCGGTCAAAGTTGTCTTTTGCTTTACGGATATGCAAATCAGCATCCGATGTTACTTTTTGCTCAGGTATTATACGTTCTTGCGGGCTAAAGTTATCTTGTGCGGCAACAAGCTCAGACTTACCTTTCGGCACAATACTCATAATAACGCCATGTTTATTCTTGATGTATTTTTGAAATACACGCATCACATCAGCTTTTGTAACATTGGCATAGCGAGCAATGTCTTTTTCAATATAATTCGGATTACCTTTAAACGTTTCATTGGCGGCAAGTTGGCTGACCTTGCCGGCAACGCTTTGTAAACCAAAAATAAAACCTGCTTCCATTTCAGCTTTAGCTTTAAGTAAATCGTCGTCTTCTACACCACGGGCTTCAAATTCAACTAAGGTGTCACGAATAACCTTTTCCATATCTGCTAAAGTTTTACCTGAAGCAGGATTTGGTAGCGCTAGCATATTAAAAGTACAAGCCAATTCAGCACATGGGTGGCTTACCGATGCTTGCACGGCAAGTTGGTTTTTGACTAAGTTTTTATAAAGCAGAGAGGTTTTACCACCACCAAGAATACTTGAGAGTAGATCAAGTGGCGCTTCGTCTTCATGTCGAACGCTAACTGTCGGATACGACATATAAATCAAAGGTAAATGAACATTATCTTCTAGTGAAATATAACGGTCAGCATCAATAGTGATACTTGGTTTTTCTGGCATTTTAACTTCTGGGCCACGAGGAATACTACCGAAGTATTTATTCACCATCGCCAAAGTTTTTTCAACATCGATATCGCCACCAATAGTTAAGGTGGCATTGTTAGGTCCGTACCAACGTAAGAAAAACGCCTTCAAGTCATTAACATTCACTCGGTTAAGGTCATCAATATAGCCGATTGTTTGCCAAGAATATGGGTGACCTACAGGATACATTGCCTGCGCTACACGTTCTCGTAATAAACCATAAGGGCGATTTTCGTAACTTTGGCCACGTTCATTTTTTACAGTTTCACGCTGTACTTCAAATTTTTCTTGCGTGACGGCATCAACTAAAAAGCCCATACGATCGGCTTCTAACCAAAGCATTTTTTCTAATTGGCTAGCTGGCACGGTTTGAAAATAATTAGTACGGTCACTGTTGGTGGTGCCATTCATGGTACCGCCTGATTCTGTGACCATTTTAAAGTGCTGATCATCACCTACATGTTCAGAGCCTTGAAACATCATATGCTCAAAAAAGTGCGCAAAGCCCGACTTACCAATATCTTCACGGCCAGAGCCAACATGATAAGTCATATCAACGTGTGTTAAGGGATCAGAGTTATCTTGATGTAAAATTAACGTTAAACCATTATCCAAGATATATTTTTGATATGGGATTACCGTTTTTCCGGCTTCTGCCTCTACTTTTTCAACAAAAGTCATACCGGCAATGGGTGCTTTTATTATTGTGGTGTTAGTATTTTCACAAGCCACTAAACAAGTTAATAGCAGTGGTAACGTCCATTTATTCAAAATATTTTCCTCGATTTAATTTCGATGTTTTTAGCTTTAGATAATATTATCTACATTGATAACAAGCACAATAGCTTAACGGTTTTATTCAGCTGTAGACTACAACTTTTATGTAAAAGTTCGCGACCATGCAACGATTATTTAATACCTTCAATCGATATACCCTGCGTGAACAAGGAAATTGACCATGAATGTGTTACGCTAATTTAAACGTATAAAAATAACACAGAATTTGTCCTCTCGGAGCCAAGTATGCATGATGCACAAGCGCATCTAATTCAGTATTGGGTTGATGTTATCGCCAAAAGTGAATTACCCGCAATAACCTCAACGGCGAAAATGCTCGATAAGTTTAATAATGATGATAAATCCTCATTACCTAAGTTAAGTAAAGCGATATTACACGACCAAGCCTTAGCCTCTTGCTTATTGAAGGTTGCTAACAGCGTGCAACATTTGAGCGTTAATAAAGTCAGCACTGTCTCGCGAGCTTCAGTGGTATTAGGCATTCAAGCGGTCAAAAATATTTGTTTAACTTCTCGACTAGTGGAAGGCTTACTGGCAAACAAAGATCTCGACGTGCATGTACATCAGCAATTAACCCAATCAATGGCTAACTCATTTCACGCGGGCTTATTAGCAAAAATGATGGCGCCACAATATGCCGAAGATACTCAAGAAGAACTTTACCTAGCGGCAATGCTATATCGTATTGGCGAAACTGCATTTTGGGGTGTTGGTGGCGATTCAGCTAAAAGTTTAGCCACTTTTGTTGATACTACTCCTGCGATTTTTCAAAAGAAATGTCATAAAGAGCTTGGAGGTGACTTTACACAGCTCAGTGGCGAATTAGCAAAAACATGGAGTTTAAGTGATTTACTTCTCAAAGCATTAGACCAACCACAAAGCCGTACAATAGAAGTCCAAATTATTTACTTTGCTGACAAATTAAGTAATTGCATAGCAAATCCAACGGGAAGTGTTGAAGAGTTTCAGCAATTATTAAGTGATATTGCCAAGATTACTGGTTTAAATATTCGACAATTGACCGCCAAAATTGAAATAATACGCGAACAAGCCAGCAAGTTGCTAACCTCCTACGGCGCCAAGGCGTTAATAGAGCACATAAAACCTTTACCAAAGGCTAAAGACTTTAATGATATTACTCATAAGGTACTAAAATATAACCCCAATAAAGAAAGTGAAGTTTTAACTGCTTGTATGCAAATGAACAAGCTACTTAGAACGACGACTGACTTTTCTACTTACATTCAAGCAACCCTACAAGCTACTGCCGGAATATTTGCTTTTGAACAATGTACATTTTTCATGATGGTTGACGACAAATCAGCGATGAAGGCTAGGTTTAGCTTTGACATCAACAGCCAACCAATTGAGTACAATAGAAAGTTCAACCTTATCAAAAGCATGAATATTTTTAGTCATGTTATGAACACAGACCAAGCAGTGCTGATTAACGATAAGCAAGCCAAACAATGGTATCAATATATTACTGGGGAAATTGCTGATTTCATTGGTAATGGTGCGGTATTAATTATGCCAGTTAGAGTTGGTCATAAAGCGATAGGTGTAATTACCGCACAAGTTTTTATTGCCGACAAAGCTGTATCTTTAAGCGATTTTGATCATTGTAGCGCTTTAATTGAGCATTTAAATTTGTCGCTAACCATGCTCTCTCATAAGGGCTAAATCTCAGGCAATAAAAAAGCAGCCTATTGCTGCTTCTTTTATCGTAACGCTAAGAAAGATTAATCTTCTTCAGTCGTTTCTACTGTTTCTTCAGTTTGTTCTTGCTCTGCTACTGGCTCGTGACCTTCGCCACCACATTGACCACAACATCCCATAATAATTCTCCGCTGTTTAAATCTGTGTTGATAATATCAGTTGGAAAAAACCCGTTATTGATCAAAATCACACAATTGATAATACCCGTATTAGTCACTGATTAATAAGCGATTATATTTTGCGCATTTTCTGCTAACCGACATATTCTAAAAATAAACTTGCAAAAAACCAATTGTGATATCAAAATGATATCACATGACAAGTAATTAATGGAAAACGATATGTTTACAGAAAAAGAAGTAAAAGCACCAAATGGTATTGGATTTATTTTTATTCTATTCTTCGTGCAACTTAGTGCATTAAGCCTAACAATTTACTCATTACCCAATAATCCTGCTCTGACAATATTTGGGTTAATTGCCAATATCATTATCTTTATTGGTTGGTTTGGCTTTTTTATGGTCAATCCAAAAGAGGGTCGAGTTTTACAGCTTTTTGGTAAATATGCCGGTACCGTTCACTTATCAGGCCTACGCTGGGCAAATCCATTTTATACAAAAATGCGAGTTTCACTACGAGTAAGAAACTTTGAAAGCAGTAAATTAAAGGTTAATGATAAAAATGGTAACCCAATTGAAATTGCCGCGGTTATTGTTTGGGAAGTAGTAGATACCGCAGAAGCTGTCTTTCAAGTAGACGATTACGAAGACTATGTTTCAATACAAAGTGAATCTGCTTTGCGTAATTTAGCCACAAGCTATGCCTATGATCATCACGAAGAAGAAGGTATTTCTTTACGCAGTAATCCTATTGAAATTTCTGAAGCACTAAAAGGTGAAGTGCAAGACCGTTTAGGCAAAGCGGGAGTTAAAGTTATTGAAGCAAGAATTAGTCACTTAGCTTATGCACCTGAAATTGCCAATGCTATGCTGCGCAGACAACAGGCAATGGCCATTATCGCTGCTCGTGCAAAAATTGTTGAAGGTGCTGTAGGCATGGTAGAAATGGCACTGCACAACTTAGATGAACGCAATATTGTTGAACTTGATGCTGAACGAAAAGCTGCAATGGTGAGCAACTTACTTGTTGTACTTTGTTCTGATGAAGCCGCACAACCTATCGTTAATGCTGGCAGTTTATATTAAAATGTACGGCGCTCGCTTTACGCGAGCCCAACTACCAATTGGTAAATCATTAATTAGAGGTTAATCGTGGCAAAGAAAGCTTACCCACTGCGTATAAATGAAGAAATACTGACCGCTATGCAACGTTGGTCTGACGATGAACTACGCAGCCTAAATGCCCAAATAGAATACGTATTACGTGATGCTTTACGCAAGGCAGGTCGAAGTAAGCCGCCGCAAATTGAGGCTATTATTGACCCACTTGATAAACCGGAATAAGCAGTAGTGTTAAATTAATTGCATTAGGCTATCGCTAAGTTTCGAATGAGCTATAACTTGTAGTTTTATTACATTAATACCAATCAATGCATACTTTTCTTTTTGCTGCTAACTATCAACTCAAATCATTCGTCGGCTTTTTTAAAGGCAAAAAAAAACCGACAACTAAAGTTATCGGTCTATAAGCTATGAGGAAAGCTAAAATATACAAATTATTACAACAAGCGTTCGTGTTAGGAACAAAACGATTATAGAGTAAGAACTCTAAGTTTGTAAAGTGTATTTTGTAATTTTTTTACATTAAATCGTATTTTTATCACAAACAAGCCAAACCATTTAATAAAGCGGGGTTAACTGTAGGTAATTTTGGTTCGATATAGCACTGTCAAATGACGGGTGAATAAAGTTTTATTAGCGAGTCAGGTAATAAAATTTATGATAAAAAAGGCCTCTATGTAGAGGCCTATAAAGAAACACACCTTGAAGGGATCATTTGGTGTTAATTATAAGAACGCGTAAACAATGAATAAATTTCAAACTGCGTTCAATAATCCCTTAAAGTTATCTTAAGCGTTAATGCGCTTGTTCCCAATTTTCACCAATACCGGCTTCTGCAATTAACGGCACACTCATTTCTACCGCATTATTCATTATTTCAACTAGGGTTTGTGTCGTGCTTTCAACGATGTCTTGATGAATTTCAAAAACTAATTCATCGTGTACTTGCATGGTCATTTTGATACGAGGGTCATTTTGTTCAAGTATCCATGCATCAACCGACAACATTGCTTTTTTAATGATATCGGCAGCTGTGCCTTGCATTGGCGCGTTAATCGCGGCACGCTCAGCAGCCTTTTTACGCATACCATTTTTAGATTTAATGTCAGGTAAATAAAGTCGGCGACCAAATAATGTTTCAACATAGCCAGTGTCGGTAGCTTGTTGGCGAGTATCTTCCATGTATTGCGAAACATTTGGATAACGCTCAAAATACTTATCCATGTACTCTTGTGCAGTATGACGCGAAACATTTAACTGTTTAGCCAAACCAAATGCTGACATGCCGTAAATCAAGCCAAAATTAACCGCTTTCGCACTACGACGTTGATCGCTAGTCACTTCATCTAATGGCACAGCAAATATTTCCGCTGCTGTAGCCTTATGAACATCTTTACCTTCAGAGAAAGCTTTAACTAAGCCTGGGTCATCAGACAAATGCGCCATTATTCTTAATTCAATTTGTGAATAATCTATCGCAACAATTTTATGATCTTTTGGTGCAATAAAAGCAAGACGAATTTTACGCCCTTCTTCACTTCTGATTGGAATATTTTGTAAGTTAGGATCGGTTGAAGATAAACGCCCTGTCGCTGTTACCGCTTGGTGATATGAGGTATGTACTCGATTCGTTTTAGGGTCAACCAGTAAAGGCAGTTTATCAGTATAAGTAGATTTTAATTTACTTAAGCCTCGATTTTCTAAAATCACTTTCGGTAACGGGTAATCAAGTGCTAACTCTTGCAACACTTCTTCTGCTGTCGAAGGCGCGCCTTTCGGGGTTTTCTTCAATACTGGAATTTTTAACTCTTCAAATAAAATAGTTTGTAGCTGTTTAGGAGAGCTAAGGTTAAAGCTTTTTCCGGCAATATTATGCGCTTCAATTTCTAGTTCAGATAAGCGCGTACCAATAGTATGACTTTGCTGATCTAACATATCGCAGTCAATCAACACGCCATATTGTTCCATACGAGCCAAAACAGGTAGCAATGGCATTTCTATCTCGTTAAATACTGAGAGTTGACTACTGCTTTTGGCTAATTTTGGCATTATTGCTTGATGTAAACGTAGCGTAATATCAGCATCTTCAGCGGCATAATGCCCAGCTTTTTCAATTTCAATTTGATTAAAGGTTAGCTGTTTCGCACCTTTGCCGGCAATATCTTCAAAATGCACAGTTTTATAACCAAGGTACTTGTCTGCTAAAGCATCCATATTATGACGAGTAGCAACACTGTTTAAACAGTACGACTCAATCATGGTATCGAAAGTAATGCCTTTCATCGCAATATCATAATGAGATAAAACATTAGCGTCGTACTTTAAATTTTGTCCGACTTTATTTTGTGTTTCACTTTCTAGTAAAGGCTTAAGCTGAGCCAATACCCAGTCTCTGTCTAGTTGCTCTGGCGCGTCTTCATAATCATGTGCAACCGGTACGTAAGCGGCTTTACCTACTTCAACTGAAAATGATAAACCTACCAGTTCAGCTTTTTGGTAATCTACACTAGTTGTTTCAGTATCAAAGGCGAATACCTCTGAGTTAGTCAGCTTGTCTAACCAGCTTTGAAAATCAGCTTTGTTAAGTACAATGTCGTACTCAACATCAATATTACTTTCAGCAATTTCATCATCGCTACTATCTTCAACTTCCGCGCTATCGCTTTTCTCAGCTTTATCGCCATTATTTAAGTCAGCGAGTAACCGTCTTAGTTCATATTTTTCATATAATGCTTTCAAGGTTTCTAAATCGGCGGCAACAGGCTTTATTTCTTCTACCGATTGCTCAAGTTCAACATCAAGCTTAATCGTTGCCAATTCAAACGACAGCGGTAATTGCGTTAAAGCTGAACGCAGATTTTCACCTACTTTACCTTTAATTTGATCAGCATTAGCCATCACTTCATTCAACGTAGGGTAGGCTGTTAACCATTTAACTGCAGTTTTAGGGCCACATTTTTCTACCCCTGGAATATTATCAACCTTGTCACCCATTAAGGCTAAGTAATCAATAATTTGATCAGGACGAACGCCGAACTTTTCTACAACGCCTGCTTCATCCATTTCGACGTTAGTCATGGTATTAATCAAACGCACGTGTTGATTAACCAACTGCGCCATATCTTTATCACCGGTTGAAATAACCGTTTCCATACCTAATGCAGTCGCTTGATTAGATAACGTACCAATAACGTCATCCGCCTCTACTCCGCCAACTACTAATAGCGGTAAACCCATTGCGGTAATAATTTGATGCAGTGGCGCAATTTGGCTGCGTAAATCATCCGGCATTGGCGGACGGTTAGCTTTATATTCTGGGTACATGTCATTGCGAAATGTTTTTCCTTTAGCATCAAAAATCACTACAACATTGCCATTCGGATAGTCTTTTTTAAGACTTTTTAGCATGTTCAATACGCCAGTTATAGCGCCAGTAGGTTGACCGTCAGAAGTCGACAAAGCTTGTAAGTAAGGCACGTGATATGCACGGAATAAATAGGATGAACCATCGACTAAAATAAGCGGTGATTGGTCAGAAGTTGGCATGATAATTTTTTGACTGGGAGAAAGATTGGTTAAGCATGCCATAATCGGCAAATTCTCTCTAGCACTTCATTATATTTAGTCACATCAAATGACGATAATTGTGGATAAGTATGTTGAAAAGCACGAGGAAAGACCATAAAGATCTGGTGAACTTTACGGCAACTTAAGTATAACTAATTGTAATTATTGAAAAAAGGTGAGACTGAAATCCTTTTCACATATTTATTATTATTTTTTTATAATGTGGATAAATAAATGTCCGCGCGTAAACTTTGCTGTTCAATTAACGAGCAATAAATTTTAGCGAGCTAAGAGATTAACAGAAAACAGCCCCATTACCAGACAATTATTAAATTATTTTTACCGTTTTATTACACCTGTAAATAACAAAAAAACATAAGCGAGAAATGGCAAGGGCTGGCTCAATTGTATGCATCGGTTTTTAACAAAGGTTAAATTTTTCATCCCATAAATTAGCATTAATATACGTCAAAAGTTTTTATCATTTTTTTAGAGTAAAAAAATAAATAAAGTATTAGATTGAGAGATTATTTATTAAGCTAGGTGAGATACAATACAGCAACAATTTAAAACAAAACCTACTACGACAAACCTAAAAGCTATGAAATATCTCTCCGCAATTATTCTATATATTTTCTGCTGCAAAGATGTATTGTCCAATAACGATCATGCATTATCAATTTATACTGAATCTTTCCCGCCATATAATTATCTAGAGAATGATAAAATTGTCGGTATAAATACTGAAATAGTTTCAATGATGTGTGCAAATACGAATTTACATTGCAATATTAAATTACTGCCTTGGAATCGCGCAGTGGCTTTATCTATAAAAACGCCTAATTCAGCGATATACTCAATGTCTCGCAACCTAAACCGTGAAAAACAATACAAGTGGGTTGGACCTTTAGTAGCGTCGAACAATTATTTCTTTCGCTTAAAATCCCGAACAGATATCAACATATCTGAGGTATCACAGGCAACAAATTATTCAATTGCGGCGCCGAGAAATGATATATATGAGAAAGTACTGAAGGAACGAGGGTTTAAAAATATTTTATCGCTTTCAAGTAAATACCAAGATGTAAAATTATTTCTTACCGGGAAAATAGACCTACTAGTCGCCTCTCCTCTCACATTACCACACCAGCTCGCAAAACATGGCGTTAGTATTGATATGGTCACTAAGTTAATTCCCTTGAATGTGCCTGAATTACAAGGGAACTATTTAGCGTTGCATCCCGACACTTCTGAAAATGTCATTCGTAAACTACAAAACTCATTAAATTTACTCCGAAATTCAGGAAAAATATTAGAGTTAACTGAGCAATACAAAACTAAACATATTGCTAATTAATGTTCTACCACATGCCAATTCTCATCATTAAAATAAACCGGATAATCTTGTAGTGCTTGCACAATCATTACCGCGCCTTGCTTTTTATTTTGTGCATTTTTTATCAGCTCATTACCCCGCATAATTTTTGCGAGTAATACATGCAGCTGAGCGTCAGCTTTAGGTGGTAATTGGCAATTTTCAAATAGGTAATTTAACTGCTGATCAAACTCATTCGCTAAAGCTAAGAATTGTGCTTTCGAAAACTTATCATAATGAATGTCATCAAGGTTCAGCATCAATTGTTGGCGAATATTTGTCATTCCCTGATGCAAGCTTGCATCGATTGACCACTTCACACCATGGTTCAATTGTAATATTTGTTCGCCCATTTCGTGATGTTGATGCTCTTCGGCTATTGCCAAATTAGCTAGCGCAGCATTGAATACAACGGCAACCATCAATAGATATTTTTTAGAGTTCATTTTTAAGCACCATATTTAATATGAAAAGGTAAACAAAAACGCTGTGCTTTTTAAAGGCACAGCGCAATGATTTAAACAGCAGTAATAGTAAAGCTACATAGTAACGAATTCTTCTGCCGATGTAGGATGAATAGCTACGGTATTATCAAAATCAGCCTTAGTAGCGCCCATTTTCATTGCCACAGCAAAACCTTGTAGTAATTCATCACTACCAAAACCAATACTATGTATACCAACAATTTTTTCTTCTTTACCAACACACACTAACTTCATACGAGTTGGATCACGGTAATCCTCAGTGATTGCTTGGTATAAAGCAGTAAATTGAGATTTATAGACAGTCACTTGCTCTTCACCATATTCGGCAATCGCTTCTTTCTCTGATAAACCGACTGTACCAATTACTGGATGACTAAATACAACGGTTGCGATGTTCGAATAATCTAAATGTTCGTAAGGTTTATTGTTAAATAAACGTTCACACAAACGACGACCTGCCGCTACAGCAACAGGTGTTAGTTGTGCACGTCCGGTGTTGTCACCTACCGCATAAATGCCATCTACATTGGTATTTTGATATTTATCAGTTGGAATAAAGCCACGTTCATTAAGTTCAATGCCAGTAGCCTTAATATTAATGTTATCAGTTGCTGGTTCACGGCCAATTGCCCAAATTAAAGTATCAACAGGCCCAATCGATTTACCGTTTTCTAAATGAATTGTTAGTTTGCCGTCAGCATGCTTTTCAACACGTGTTGGTACACTCATAGTATGTAATGTTGGGCCATGCTTGGCCATTTGCTCTACCAAAGTATCACTAAGAATATCGTCAAAGCCACGTAATGGTTTTTCTTTACGCACGAGTAGGTGTGACTCACTACCTAATGCATGCATAACACCAGCAAGCTCGACAGCGATATAACCAGCGCCAACAACTGCTACTTTTTCAGGTTGCTCTGTTAAGGCAAAAAAACCATCCGAATCAATACCGTGTTCTGCCCCTTCAATATTTGGACGACTAGGGCGACCACCGGTTGCAATCGTAATGTGATCAGCAGTGTAAAGCTCACCATTAACTTCAAGGGTGTTTTTGTTAACAAATTTTGCAAAACCATTGATAACAGTAACGTCATTACTGGCAAAGCCACGCGCATAAGCAGCATGAATGCGTTCAATATAAGCTTCACGGTTTTTAACTAGTGTCCCCCAATCAAAACCTTGTAATGGCGCTTTAAAACCATAGTCATTAGCGTAATGCAAAGCATCAGCAATTTGTCCGGCATACCACATAGCTTTTTTCGGCACACAACCAACATTTACACAGGTACCACCGATATGTTTCGCTTCAATAACCGCCGCTTTTTTACCTAAACGTGCTGCCCGATTTGCTGAAGCAATACCGCCACTGCCTGCGCCAATAGAAATGTAGTCAAAATGTTGTGTCATTGGTATTACCTTAATATCTAGAGTTTTCAGAATATAAACATCTGATTATTTATTATAAATAAGCACAAAATTAAAAAAAACAATAGCGACTATTGATTTTCATTTAATAAAAAAAATGAAATTATAAAGTAGGCTAGTTTTAACTATGTGCAGCATCAGACCCTATAACCATCGCTTTAATTTCAACGCTATTTTCTTCTAATTTTTCTATAAAGTCGGCAGCAGATAAAGGCTTATAATACAAGTAACCTTGAATGTAGTGACAATTTCTTTCAACTAAATAATTAAGTTGCTCTTCAGTTTCGACACCTTCTGCGATGCAATACATGTTAAGGCTTTTAGCGAGTACCAATGTCGCATCAACGATAGCTTCATCAGTATTTTCTTCGCCAATACCATCAACAAAACTACGATCAATTTTAATAATATCCAACGGTAATTGCTTTAAATATGTCAATGAAGAAAAGCCCGTACCAAAATCATCAAGAGATAAAAGCACTCCCATAGCACTTAACTTGTGCATTGTTTCGATTGCTTTTTCTGGCTCATAAATAAATGCATTTTCAGTTATTTCTATTTTCAATGCTTTAGCGGGTAAATCAAATTGTGCTAAAAGGCTCTTTATTGAATTAATCAACTGACTATCGCTGAAGTGTTTAGCTGAAAAGTTCACCGATAGATAAAAATCTGGCCGTAATTTGCGCCAGCGCTTAAGCTCCTCAAAACCGCGTGAAATTGCTTGTTCTGTCATCACCACAATTAACCCCAGCTCTTCAGCAAGCGTTATAAATTCAACAGGAGGAACAACTACATCATGATGTAACCAACGCATTAACAGTTCCGCACCAACAGATTTCCCAGAATGCGCATCAATAATAGGTTGGTAAACGTTAAAAAATTCATTGTTTACCACACCGAGTTTCAAGTTAGTTTCTTTTGTTAAGCGTTGCTTTGCTTCTTTATTCATATGATCAGTAAAAAACTGGTAATTATTACGTCCCAACTGTTTGGCATGATACATAGCAACATCTGCATTCCTAAACAATTCTTCAGAGTCTTCGGCATCATTTGGATAAAGGGATATGCCAATACTGGCACCAATGCTAACTACATGACTGTTCAACGTGAATGGTTGTTGTACTATATCGATAAACTTTTGGGCAATACCCGACAGTTCATTATTGCTACGAAAACGTTCAAGTAAAACAACAAATTCATCACCGCCAATTCTCGCTAAGGTATCATCCTCACGCAACGACTTTGCTAAGCGTTTAGAAACCTCTTTTAAAAGAATATCTCCACATTCATGCCCTAAAGAATCATTAACTTGTTTGAAGCGGTCAAGATCAATGAAAAACAATGCAATAGAATCTTTTCTACGATGTGATGCTGCAATCGCATGTTCAATGCGATCAAGCAATAATGTACGATTCGGCAATCCCGTCAAATGATCGTAATTAGCCATAATCCGCAGCTCGTTTTCTGCTGACTTTTGCGCACTAATATCAGTATAAACACATATAAAATGCCTTTGCTGATGCTCAATGTTGACGCTAACACTGATATTGGTAATCACGTGATATTCTTTGCCATCAGGTGTTTCAATAAGTTCTTCACCACGCCAATATCCCTTGGCTAGAATGATAGGAAGAAGTTTACGATAATAATTTATTCTATCTTGCCCTACTCCTCGTAAACCATCAGACAATTTAAGCTCTTCTGTCGACCAGCCAAAAACATCAGTCATAGACTTATTTGCTCGACCCACTTCAAAAGCTTCATCAAAAATCAACACCCAATCACGAGTTTGTTCAAATGCTGCACCATAATATTGAGCACGTTCTTGTACCGCTTTTGACTCTGTAATATTAGTGTAAGACCCTGTAATTCTGGACGGGGCTCCTGAGTCATCAAAGGCAACTATCTTGCCTACATCTCTATACCATAACCAATTTTTATTGGCACACTTCAATCTATAGCTACATTCAAAATTGGCATCAGGGTCAGCATTACGAATAAAACTGCGCCACTTTAAAGAGAAATTGTTCTGATCTTCTGGATGAATAAGTTCAACATGGCGAGAGAATGGCACTGCCAACTCTTGTTCGCCATAACCTAAATCATGCCCTAAACGTTTAGCAAAAATGAGGCTATTACTCGCTTGCCAGTCCCAAACTTCACTATTACTGGCGGAAAGGGCTAGCTGTAATCTATTCTCTCTATTTTTTACTTTTTCATGGGCAGCTAACAATTCTTTTTGTCGTTGTTGCCGACTACGAAACCAAATAAAAATTCCAAGGATGATGATAAAACCATAAATGCCAAAAGCTAACGGAGATTTCCACGGCGCATATTTAACTTTAATTTTCACAAATGCAGGTTCAGAATAAAGCCCCGTCTCTTCTGATTTTACCTGCACTTGAAAAGTATAATTACCAGAATCTAAACGCGGAAAAGTAACAAAATTTTGTCGTGCTTCAGGAAAGCTAACACCATCAACAAAGCCATATTTGAACATCGGACTTTCATTATCGTCGTATGAAAAACTACTAAAATCTATACGAATGCCAAAATCGTCATGTTCAAGTTCAATTTGATAGTTATTCGGTAATATATGCGGCGAATTTAGTGCTCGAGACAATGTATTTACATTCACAATGCTTACAGTATTACTACTAGCACTGTTTTTGTTCCCTAGAATTATAGGATCAAACAAACTAATACCTGAAATACCACCATAAGCAAAACGACCATCAGCCAAATGATAATATGCGCCATCATTAAATTCAGAACTAGCTAAACCATCAAGTTTGTTAAAGCGCCTCATATGTTTATCAGATGCTCTTAGTCTAAATAATCCCGAGTGACTAGAAACCCAAATATTGTTTTCGCTATCAACCTGAACACCATAAATATTTACATCCAAAATACTATTGTGCTCATTGAAAAAATACTGCACTTGGTAGTCATTTGGGCTGATAGCGATTAGCCCTACTTGTGGGTATGAGAGCCAAATTAGTCCTTGCTCATCCCGCGCCCAATTATCAACATAACTGTAGCCTTCTTTAGGCAATCCTTTTTGGTGATATATCTGTGTGAGATTTTTAGTTCTTTGATTATAGATCCATAATGTATCCGTACTTGAAAAAAGCACTTCATCTTTATCATCTGTAAAAGACGCCATCACATGCCAAATATATTGCGTATCAAAATTATTAGGCAAGTTTGTCAAAGAGTTCAACTCGCCAGTAGCCGCATGAATAGTGTGTATACCAGACTCAGACACTAGCCAAATATACTCATTAATACTCTCAATTGTCGCCCAGCTATTTTCAACATTTAATAGCTTTTTAGTTGGTTCAGGAAAATCTGTGGCAATAAGTTCTTTCGTTTCAGTATCAAATAAATGAATACCTTTAGCTGTTGATAACCATAAACGTCCGAGATAATCTTTTGCTATCTCATAAATATTGCTGGTTGTAAAAGTAGTTTTTTGCTCTTTATCTTCTAAAAAACGCTTAATAGAATTAGTTTTAATATCAACTAAATTAAGTCCTTGACCTGTTCCAACCCAAAACTGACTATCTTTACTTGAAACAATCGAACTAATGTTCCCGTTTGACAGGCTATTTTTATCGAAACTGTCATAAGTAAATGTTTTAACTATTTCTGTCTTTGGATCCCAACGGTATACCCCTGAACTTTGTGAACCTAACCATAGTTGGCCATTGTTATCTGACAAAATACTAACAATATTAGCATCAGCAACCGTATTAAAATACTCTCCAAATTTAAACAAATACTCACTAGTGCTCGTTATCTTATTATATCGATAAAGCCCATGAGTACTAGCGGCATAGACGATATCTTCTAATACCTTTAACTGCCAAATAGAAATGTTTTCGATCGCGATATTGTATGGAATATCCGTCGATTGATTTTGCAGGAATTTAGCTAAGTTTTGCTCAGTGAAATTAAATACGCCATCATTGGTACCAAGGAAGTAATCATCGCCCACAAGTACGATATCATACGTCTTAGCGCTTTCTGTCGCGTTAAATTTATATTCAGGAATATCGGACTCTTTCAGCCTAGGGAGTTGCGTTAACTGCTTAAGGTTAGCATCATAAATAAAAGTACCCACACGCGTTAGAAACACCAGCCTTCCATGGAGCATTTTAACATTGTACAGCACATCTATATTATTGAAATATTTAGAGAAATCTATACGTCCTTGGACTTTTTTCGAAGATAAATCATAACTAAGTGCTGATTTTTCAGTAATAAACCAGTATAAGTCGCGTGATTTATCTTCAACAACCTGCCAAATATTAAGGTCTTGATTTTCTGGGTCATTTTTAATTATTTTTTGATAAGTATTTGTTGCCGGATCGTAGGTATATAATCCTTTACCAAATAATGCGATCCAAACCAAACCATGGCTGTCGGTATAAATGCTATTTGCTGTGAACTTATTAAAATCGCCGTCAGGACCAGCAACTGGAGATATTGTATAACCATCATAAATATCAATCCCATTTTCGGTGCCAAACCACAGGTAACCTTGTTTATCTTGTGCAATAGCCAAAACACTTGCTTGTGACAAACCATCTTCAACCGTAATCCTTTCCAGAACAGTGTTATTAGGCTTTGCTTCTGTTAAAAAAGAGCAAGCCATTAATAATAAAACTGAAAAGTACAGAAAACTACATTTACTAGCTATCAAATATCGACCTTATACCGCTGAGTTAATCTATATGTAACAAAATACGTCAAAACTGAGTATGGCACTTTAAATGTTAAAATAGTGTAACAATATTGAAAAAGTGACATCTATCTCTCCTTTTTTTGAGTGCTTAGTAAACTATTCAATCGCATGATGTACTTAGTATCAGAAACTGCACTTGAATTTAGTAAATTTGTCCCTACCTCTATTAACAATATTTATTGATAAGTTGTGCCTGCAATGACAAACCCATTACTACAAAACACCCAACTTCCGCAATTTTCTAAAATCAAACCAGAACATATCAAGCCTGCGGTTGAAGAAGCTATAGCAAACTGTAAAACAGCTATTGCTGATGTACTTGCTAGCAACACTCAATTTACTTGGGAAAACTTAGTTGCACCTATTGATGAAGTTGATGATGTATTAGGTAAACTTTGGTCTCCGGTTTCACATATGAATTCAGTGGTCAATAGTGATGAACTGCGTGAAGCTTATGAATCATGTTTACCACTTTTATCTGAATACGGCACTTTTGTTGGTCAGCATTCTGGGTTATTTGCTGCCTACCAACAATTGAGTGAAAGCAATGAATTTAAAGTATTAACGACTGATCAACAAAAAGTTATCACCAACGCCTTAAGAGATTTCAAGTTGTCAGGTATTGCACTTAACGAACAAGACCAAAAACGATACGGTGAAATAGCGACACGCTTATCCGATTTAAGCTCTACATTTGGTAATAACTTACTTGATGCCACTGAAGCCTTTAGCGTCAATGTAACAGATGAAGCTGAATTATCTGGCTTGCCAGAAAGCGCTAAAGAAGCAGCAAAAGCACTGGCACAATCACAAGATAAATCAGGCTGGTTATTTACCTTAGATATTCCAAGCTACTTACCGGTAATGACTTATAGCGACAATAGCGAATTACGTGAAAAAATGTATCGCGCCTTTGTTTCACGTGCTTCAGATATTGGCCCAAATGGTGGTGAATACGACAATAGCCCGATTATGGCTGAGTTATTGGCACTACGTCATGAACTAGCAAAACTGTTAGGTTTTGATAATTTTGCAGAAAAGTCATTAGCAACAAAAATGGCTAACAATACTAGCGAAGTTATCAGCTTTTTAGAAAACCTTGCCGTAAAGTCTAAATCACAAGGCCAGCAAGATTTAGCTGAAGTACGAGCTTTTGCTGAAGAAAAGTTTCAGCAAAGTGATTTACAAGCCTGGGATTTACCTTATTTCAGCGAAAAATTAAAGCAAGAACGCTACGCTATTTCTGATGAAGAACTACGCCCTTACTTTCCAGAAAGCAAAGTTGTGGCGGGCTTATTTGAAGTTGTACATCGCTTATTCGGCTTAAATATTACCGAACGACAAGACATAGATACCTGGCATAAAGATGTAAAATTCTTTGATGTTTTTGATAAAAACCAGCAATTGCGCGGTAGCTTTTACCTAGATTTATACGCTCGTTCAAAGAAACGTGGCGGTGCATGGATGGACGATTGTGTTGGCCGACGCGAGCTAAGCAATGGCGACATTCAATATCCTGTTGCCTACTTAACCTGTAACTTTAACGGCCCTGTTGGTGATAAACCGGCATTATTCACTCACGATGAAGTCGTTACCCTATTTCATGAATTTGGTCATGGTATTCACCACATGTTAACGCAGATAAATGCTGCGGGTGTTTCGGGTATTAACGGCGTGCCATGGGACGCTGTTGAATTGCCAAGTCAGTTTTTAGAAAACTGGTGCTGGCAGCCAGAAGCACTGGCTTTTATTTCTGGTCATTACCAAACAGGTGAAGCATTGCCGCAAGCCATGCTAGACAAAATGTTAGCGGCGAAAAATTTCCAATCTGCCATGCAAATGATCCGTCAACTTGAGTTCAGCTTATTTGATTTCAAAATGCATGCACAATATTCACCAGAAAAAGGCGACGAAATTCAACAAGTACTCAACCAAGTACGCGATGATTATTCAGTAGTAAAAGCGCCTGAATTTAACCGCTTTCAGCATAGCTTTGGCCATATATTTGGTGGTGGTTATTCAGCAGGTTACTACAGCTACAAATGGGCTGAAGTATTATCAAGTGATGCTTTTTCTCGCTTTGAAGACGAAGGTATATTCAACCAACAAGTTGGCAACGACTTTTTAACCAACGTGTTAGAAATGGGTGGTTCAAAAGAGCCTAGCGAACTTTTCAAAGCCTTTAGAGGCCGCGAACCGGAAATTGATGCATTATTACGTCACAGCGGTATCACAGGATAATATTGATGGCTTTAGAAAAGGTTGATGACATTTATCAACGCGCCGCTGCTCGTAAAGGTGGCGTAGCGAAACTCAACTTGTTACTGGGTGAAGGCAAGCAAGATCATTTGTTGCCTGAACTTGGCGACGATAGAATATTAGCGGAATTCACTAAAAAAATATTCCAGTCTGGTTTTGTTTGGCGCGTAGTAGAAAATAAATGGCCTAACTTTGAAGACAGCTTTTTCAATTTCAATATTGAAAAAATATTGATGATGCCAGAAGAAATGATGGAACGTAAAGCTAGCGATCCGGCAATAATTCGTAACTTTAATAAAGTAAAAACCATTAAAGCTAACGGCCAAATGATATTTGAGGAAAGCCAGAATGGTCATAGCTTTGCTGAATTTATTGCCCAATGGCCAAGCGATAACATTATTGGTTTATGGGCACACTTGAAAAAGCACGGACAACGCCTTGGCGGTAATACTGGCCCTTATGCCTTAAGAACTTTGGGTAAAGACACCTTTATTTTGAGCCGCGATGTTGAAGCCTACTTTCGTGCCCATGATATTATCAGCGGTGGTATTCAAACTAAATCTAGCTTATCAGCCATTCAAAACAGCTTTAATACCTGGCAACAGCAATGTAACTTATCACTCGGACAATTAAGCCGCCTTATTGCCTATGCTACTGGTGATAACTATGTTCATGTAGAAGAAATTGCTAATGATAAATAATATTGCCGTTGCCTATGTTGATTCCGTTGATACGGAAAAAGCTAAAAAAATAGCCAAACAATGGCAACTAAACTATATCGGCGATATTGCGGCAATCAAGAATCATCCCGAGCTTTTATTTGCTTTACAGGTGAATATGCAGCGTTTAGAGTTAAGTAAACTAGACGAGCCAAAATTAGGCGCAATTTGTGTAGATTTTGTTGATGGAGCAACCGCCCATCGTCGTAAATTTGGTGGTGGTCGTGGTCAAGACATTGCCAAAGCTGTCGGCTTAAAACATGGTTTCACCCCTAACGTGCTCGATGCCACCGCAGGCTTAGGGCGAGACGCGTTTGTATTGGCCACTTTAGGCTGTAATGTTACCATGATGGAACGTATGCCCATTGTCGCGGCATTGCTTGAAGATGGCTTAACAAGAGCAAAACTAAGTACAGAAATTAATGATATTACCGACAGAATGAGCTTAATTAATTCTTCTTCTATCGAGAATATGAATTTGGCAACAGCGCCTGACGTTATTTACCTCGACCCTATGTATCCACACCGAGAAAAATCTGCCGCAGTTAAAAAAGAAATGCGAGTATTTCAGTCGCTTGTCGGTGAAGATCTTGATGCCGATAACTTACTTGCGCCAGCTATAGCATTGGCTAAATATCGCGTAGTCGTAAAACGCCCAAGTTATGCCCCACCTTTAGACGGCAAGAAACCATCAACCAGTATTAACATGAAAAAGAACCGTTTTGATGTTTATGTTAATCAAGCGATCCCAAAGAAAAGTTAATCACTTACCTGTATTAATTTATCAGCACTGGCAATAAAGTTGTCATATTAGTGTCATGCAACCGTAACTTAACTGTCACATAAAAACGTGAAAATTCAGCATCTTTTGAATACGTTAGTGACAGGGTTGGATGCCAGTGCGAGTTTCAAGTTTTTCAAGAATTTCTGTGATCGCCATTAGCCTATTTGCCATGGTCTTTTTAACTACCATGTATCAGGTCGGTAACTCTTTAACCGCAAGCCGTACTCTTTTAGCTAACTATCAAGCACTAAAGTCCGCTACCACGGTGAAATTCTACCGTACTATCGCGCAATATTTACAGTCGGGTGATGCCGGTTTATTAACCCCTGCTCAGCAACAATTAAGCAATATTGATGAACTTGCCAAACAGCTAAACCTGCCAACACTCAGTCAAAGTATTGAGCAAAAAACCGCAAGTTTAAGAAATGATATCAACACAAAATATCGTGCTTTAGGAAAGCTCAGCGGCGACCCGTTAGCACTTGTTCGCAATGCCGAACAAAGCATGTTGTCAGTCAATCATGCAATTGCACAATATGCCCAGCAAAGTAAGAAAATTAACACAGAAGAACAAATTTCCTATCTCGCTCTGTCTCATAAAATTTCAGCGAGTTTAAATGAATTAACGAATGCACGTGAAAATTACTTCTTAGGCAACGCCAATAATAAAAGTCGGATGAATACCATATCAATAGAGTTAAATTCACTCACTAGGCAGCTAAGCCAACTGCCAAATTTAGCCATTTATGCCGCCGTAGATGAAGACGAATTTTTTGCTGACGAAGCAGATAATGACGACCTCGCAGAAGAAGCTATTAATGAAATAAATTCTCTAGCGAATCGCTATATTGGTGAATTGGAAAACACCTTAGCGTTAGCGAGTAGCAACAAAGCTGGTATCAAACAGTTAGTTAATGATGTTGCTGAGCTCGAACAAATAATTCTCACTGGTGAAACCCGTGTTATTGAGCAGCAAAAAGCATTAAATCAGCAATTAACGGTAATTGTAATTTCATTAACGACTTTTTTAATTGTATTTTTAATTGCCAACTACTGGTTACAGCGCTCGGTAATTTTAAATCCGTTACGTAAGTTACGCGACAGTTTTGTCGACTTAGTTGAACAAGGAAAAGTAGATAATATCGAAGGAATTTCGATAAAAACTGAACTAGGTGAAATATCTTCAAGCTTTAATCAAATGGTTAATAAGTTGGCCAATGATGATCGCCAAAAATCTCATCAATTAGATTTAGTTGCCAAGGCGCTGCAAGCAATGGACAGCCAAGTAAAAAACATTTATCAGTCGTCGTCTAGCACCAGTGAGCATGTACAAGGCGCACGAGCCATCATGTTAGCGCTTGGGCAAGCAACGGAAACGGTGAATGACTTATCAAGCCAAGTGGTCGGCAATGCGCAAGCAACTCAACAGGCGATGGAAGCTAGCCAAAGCCGCGTTGTGCAGGTACTTGAGGCAAGTGAGTCAACCAATGTCGCTGCACAACAAAGTAAAACAGCAATCACCTCACTTTCACAATCAGTTAATAGCGTGACTTCAATTGTTGACGTTATTGCTGCTATTGCTGATCAAACTAACTTACTTGCCTTAAATGCCGCCATTGAAGCGGCAAGGGCTGGCGAACATGGCCGAGGCTTTTCGGTGGTGGCTGATGAAGTAAGACAGCTTGCAGGGAAAACTCAAGAATCGTTACAACAAATATCTGCAAAACTAGAACAATTACAAAGTGCGACCAACTCGATTCAAGCAACGATTATTGATATAGAAAGCGCTTCAGCAAATCAACGCAGCATTGCTGATGAATTACAAAAAACCGCGATTGAAGTTACCGGACAAGCTAAGGTTTCCGCTGAAGTGGCGTTAAATACGTTAGAGCAAATCACCTTACAACGAGAGCATTTCATTACTTTTGAAACCGCCATGAGCAATGTAGATCAAGAGGTAAACCAATCACAACAACTCGCAGAAACTATCGCACATGACGTTAATAATCATGTTTCTGGTATCAGTGAAACACTTAAACAAGCAAGTTAATTTTTATCATTTTCAATGAATTTTTTATACATTCACGTGCGCTGAGCTCAGCATTATTCTAGAATCAATAGAAGAGCTATTAGGGTGGTGTCTGCATGGCAAAATCTTTATGTAAATGGAAAAAGAAAGAAATTGAGAAAGGTTTGCACGAACTTGCTCATATTGTCGATAAACCGAGGTTTCTCTGTAAAGATTGTGCGCGTGCAGCACATGATAAAAATTACTTGTGTAAACCTGTCAAACTGCCCTTGTCTAATTAACCGCAACTAAAATGGAAATAACATGATCCAAGAAAACGCCACAATGCCAGTTGGGCAACTACAAGAACTAAAAAATGGTGAAATGACCACTCACAATACCGCTGAACTTTTTGCTAACAAAAAAGTGGTAATGTTTGCGGTACCTGGTGCTTTTACACCAACGTGTTCAGCTGCACACTTACCAGGTTATGTGGTTTCTGCCGATGAACTGCAAGCTAAAGGTATTGATGCGATTATTTGTATTTCAGTAAACGATGCTTTTGTAATGGCAGCATGGGGCGAAGCACAAAATGCTGAAAACTTAATGATGCTTGCTGACGGCGATGGTAGCTATACCAAAGCACTTGGTTTAGACATGGAAACAGCCGCATTTGGTGGCCTGCGTTCACAGCGTTATTCAATGATCATCGACAACGGTGTCGTAACAAACTTAAATGTTGAAAAGCCTAAAGAATTTGAAGTCAGCAACGCTGAAACGATTCTAAATCAGTTATAGGTTTTATGTAAACTTGTGTAGGGAGCACATGCTCCCTTTTTTAGCATTTGAAATCATTTCATTATTACTTTCAATCACGCTCCTGCACAATTAAATAGTTAAAGTAACATAAATAAAAACCATTATCGTTTGCCTGCAGCCCTTGTTTTATAAGGGGTTTAATAATATATAATTTGAAAGTCCGCTAAGAATCGCGCATACTGCGCACATAAATTATGTGATAAAACGCACAACGGAGTAGCACAATGTTAAAACCTGAAATGGTTAAGCAATTAAATAAACAAATTAACTTAGAGTTTTATTCTTCTAACTTGTACTTACAAATGAGCGCATGGTGTGAAGAACAAGGCTTTGAAGGTGCTGCAATGTTTATGCGCAAGCATGCCGCAGAAGAAATGGACCATATGACCCGTTTATTTACCTATGTAAGTGAAACTGGTGCTTTACCTATTTTAGGCACTATTGATGCGCCACCACATGAATTTGAATCATTAGCTGACGTATTTGAGAAAACCTATCAGCATGAGTGTGAAATTACTGAAAACATCAATGCGCTAGCCCACCAAGCATTTACTAATCAGGATTACTCTACTTTTAACTTTTTACAATGGTATGTTGCTGAACAGCACGAAGAAGAAACCTTGTTTAAGAGTGTTTTAGATAAAATTAACTTGGTTGGTCATGACGGCCATGCATTATTCTTTGTTGATAAAGATCTAGCTGAAATGGCAAAAGTCGGTAGCGGTGGCAGCATTATGACCGATGTAGCAGCTCAATAAAATTCGTTCTGTTGAACATCAACGCTTGGTCACATCCATGTGATCGCGTCATACCGTTCATTCTGAACATAAAAAAGGCTTGCCGGGATCAGCTGCAAGCCTTTTTCATTTCTACCAAAAAGTTAACGCTGATAATTAGCGTTTAATATTTATTCGTCTTCTGTTTGCTTAACAACTTCTACTCTAAAACCTGTTGGCGCATCTTTATCATCCTCAACAACAAAGAACAGCTCATCAGAGTCTTCATCTAGCACCAACTCAAAACTAGATAGAATAATTTCACTACTATCAACTTCCGCAATCGCAAACACTTGATATGTATTGTTCTGTAAATTAATAGACTCAGGTTGGGTATAAACCGCACTGCGCTTGTATAACGCGGTTTCTATGGTTTCATCATTACGAACAAAATAGAAAGTTACAACGTTGAAGTCGATATCATCGTCATCGTCATCCACTAAGTTGATCATGGTAATTTGATGGTCATAAATACTTTCACGAGTACTGTTTTCAACAACTAAAGAGTGAATTTCCACTTCAATTTCATCAACAATACCGTCACCGTCTTCATCAACATCTCCGTCACCATCATGGTCAACATCTTCTTCATTTAAGTAAAAAAATACGGTTTTATTGGTATTTTCTGCAAGACCCAACAAGTGATTACTTAATAGCGGCTCCGATGTACTAGGAATCAATAAATCTAAACTATAATCACCTTTTTCTTGTATAAGCGTTGCACTGTAGGTGCCACGCTCAAGCGCTGTTATTTCTGCTGAATCATCGACGCCATTTACATAGATGTCGAATGTACCAGAATAGTTAGGAATTAATTCATGTTCTTTAATCGCATTATATGCACGAAATCGAGCTTCAGACTGAGTGTCTAAATACTCAATAATTGACGAATTAGACATTCTGTCTATTGCATAAGGAGATGTACCTGAGCCAGTATTTTCACGTACTATCATCACGTACTGTGATGGGTAGGCATAATCAATGTCATCTGAAGTAAACAATACTTCTTCGCTACCCGCCTCAGTGATATAAAAAATATATTCATCTTGGTCAAATTTTTGATTATCTGACAATTGGGTATAATTGTATGTTCCAACTAAATTTGCTTCATTAAATGTTTCATCAGCTTCAGACATATAAACATCAACACCTGATGAGTCTGGGTGTAAATTTAGAAAACGCAGATTGAACAAATCATCATCTTCATCATCATCGTCGTCGATCATTTCAATATTGTAGGTTTCAACTTTTGCTGAATTAATATCATCCATTAATACCAATAACTGGATCATTTCCTTTTCTACAACAACTTGGCCTTCTGCAACTAACTCTAAGTCATCTCTATCTGCACTATCTTCATCTTGGTAACCCATCTCATAGAAATAGGTATCATCATCGATTTCAAAGTTACTGAGTGCATTAGTGTACTCAATACCATTAAAAGTCACTTCAAAGTTATCCTTATCATCGTCGTCGTCAGATTCTAAGTCTTCATCAAGAGTGAGGATAATTTCTGGGGCATTTTTCGAACTATTATAAAATTTTACATAACCAGGGTCTTTGCTATCACTACCGCCACAACCAACAAATGCAATTGCCGATGCAAGAACTAGTATTCTTGAAGTTGATATATATGAAAATACGCAGGATTTAGAACTCATATTATTTTCCATTAAAATTAATTGCCATCACTGCACAGAAAATACTGGCAGTTAATCAGCGCCCTCAGCCAAAAACGGCTGAATGTGCATGTTGTAGAGCAGCATTTTATGAATAAGTTCTCCAATTCACACCATCTTTGCATTTCTTTACTTAACTATACTTTTCTTTACAGACCTTTAAAATTAAGGGCTGCAGATAACAGGCAAAAAAGATGCAGCGAATAACTCGCCATATTGACTATATGGCGTCAAAAATTTTTAGGGCGAAAAAACTAACGATGGTTAGTTAAATTTGAAAGAAGTAATAAGGAATTTTGCTGAGTGATTTAAACGGGTTAAAACGAAAAATGAGTGACAAAAACTAACTTTTGTCACTCAAAATAATATCTGTGATTATCGTATAAAAAATACTATTTCAGAGAAAACATACGCGTAATTGTTTCATCTTTATCGATTAAATGATGCTTCAAGGCGCCAACAATATGTAAAACAATTGCAGCAATAACAAAATAAACAATTAAACCGTGAATATCATGACCTAAGCCACCAATGAAAGCATTAACGGGGATAGCTTCACCCGCTGCATCTACTGTTTCAGCTACGATTTCTAAGCCGAAAATAGCTAAGCCATGTCCGCCACCAATTGACATCATCAACCCTGATAATGGGTAAAGCACAGTAGAAATAATCAAAATCCAGTGAATAGCCTTAGCAATAGCATGCTGAATTTTACTCATAACACCAACGGCACTTGGCCAGCCTTTTTTAACTCGCCATAAAACACGGGCTAACGCTAAAACAAACAGTATTGCGCCAAAAGATTTATGTAAATCGTAAAGAGCAAATATTTCAAATTCGCTCATGATTATGCCAACTGCCAGCAAAGTAATCATGCCTAGCGCAATAATAATATGTAGTAACTTGGTTGTACCCGATAAGGTTGACTGTGTGTGGTTCATGGTAAATTCCCTCCAGAATTCTAACTTAACGCCATTATAGCAAGATAAAGGTTAAACTCGGGTTAAAATAATTCGCTGTTTTTAACTTATCGCGCTAATTTTCCATCTCACGTATAATGCCCACCTTTAAAGCATAAGTTAGGTTATTTCGTTGATATTTTCAGATGTAGTTATCATAGGCGCAGGCGCCGCAGGTTTAATGGCAGCAGCAACTGCAGGTTATCGTGGACGCAGCGTTACTGTGGTAGATATGGGTAAAAAGCCCGGTCGTAAAATATTAATTTCAGGCGGCGGACGTTGCAATTTTACTAACGAAAACGCAGGGCCAGAAAACTACCTTTGCCAAAACCCTCATTTTACTAAATCAGCGCTTAGCCGTTATAGCGCACAAGATTTTATCGAACTTGTCGACCGTCACGGCCTTAACTATCACCACAAAACCTTAGGGCAATTATTCTGTGATGATAGCGCCCAAGACATTGTTGATATTTTGATGACCGAATGTGAATGGGCAGGCGTAAATACTGCCATGCGCAGCGAAGTTATTGCCATCAGCAAAAATGATACTGGTTACCTAGTACAAACCAGTGGCGAAAGTTATCAATGTGAATCTTTAGTAGTCGCTTCTGGTGGCTTAACTATGCCAAAACTTGGTGCTAGCCCTATGGGTTATAAAATTGCAGAACAATTTGGCTTAAATGTTCTACCCACCACTGCTGCATTAGTGCCTTTTACTTTACATGACCACGACAAACAAAAGTTTGATGGTTTGTCTGGCATCAGTATTTTCACTGAAATTTCCAGTGAAGACGGCACAACATTTAAAGAGAATATACTATTTACCCATCGCGGCTTATCAGGCCCTGCTGTATTACAAATATCTTCATTTTGGCAAGCAGGCCAGGCAGTAACTATTAACTTACTACCAGAGTCATCTATCGACAGCCTGATCGCAGAATGGCGAGAAACTAGCCCGCAAAAATCACTTAAAAATATGCTAACTACGGTGTTACCTAAGCGCTTTATTGAGGCGTTAATAAAACAAAAAGACATTTCAGATAAAGCCATTAACCAAATCAGCAATGACGAAGTTACTTATCTCAGTCAATACCTGCACCATTGGCAAATCAAGCCCAACGGCACAGAAGGCTACCGCACGGCAGAAGTAACTTTAGGTGGCGTTAATACCGACGAATTATCATCAAAAACTTTTGAAGCTAAAAAAGCTAAAGGCTTATTCTTCATTGGTGAAGTGATTGACGTTACCGGCTGGTTGGGAGGCTATAACTTCCAGTTTGCTTGGAGCAGCGGTGTTGCTTGTGGGCAGGCAGTTTGATTTACTCTTTAAATTAGAAGTAATAACTTTAATGATCAAGGCGGCTTCAATGTCTGAAAAGAAAGTAAAATTTGAGTTTGAAAAGCAAAACAAAAATAGTATCCGATATAAAGAAGTGCCTGAAGAAGGAATGCCACCAATTATTGGTAGTATTTACATTCAGAAGTGGTTCGCTGGAAATAGTAAAAACATTGAAATAACGATCAAAAAAACAGATTAAAAGACTTTAAGTCACTATAACTATAAATTAAGCGAACTGAATTTAGTTATCATTAATTGTAATGGTAACTTACCTTTCAATTAACTCTACGGCTTAGATATGTAACTTTTTAAATTATTTTACACAATACCCTTACGTTTTATTCTCAAACAAATAACTTACAAAGCTATTTAGCGGCCTATTTAGAATTAGAAAACATGCGTATAAACGCCGTAGCGCCTATTTTTGTTAAAGAAACTATGGCAATGATGGGTATGGATACACAAGACGGTTTATCTGCAAAAGACACAGCCAAAGCTTATGTTGCAGCTATTACGGGTACTATGAGTGGTGAAACACTTGCGGTTACAGACTACGTGTAATTTCGGTGATATTGACAATATAACTTGATAGAAAAATGGGCTTTAACAACTAAACCAAAGCCCATGATATTTTCCTATTGGGACCTGCCTACTCCAACTTGTAATGTGAATTAAAGGCTAAAATAGTACAAAACCCACTAATTTCTCGAAGGGAAAATCCCTTGTAATGCTATGCATACAGTAAGAGTTTGGTACGGTTGCATATTGGCAATAGGCGTATTACTTGCTGACCCAATCACCGTTGCAGAAGTAATGACTTGATTAGACAAATTTACATCAGGTGCTTCACCGTTATAAATTTTATCTGCTCCGTCATCCGCTAAAACAGCATTGGTTGGTACCGATGTTCGGCCTCTACCTGAAGAGGCGTTAATCATCGTTGCTGTTGTTGCCGTATGCGTGTGGCTCGGAATAATGTTTTCTGATATTGCCTCCCGACCACCTCTTTCGCCTAAAGAAATATCGCCAATATTACCGCCTCCAGAGCCAATTCCAACAGGTGTTCTACTTCGATAATCAGGTAGAGCAAAACTCGTTCTGCCGTCACCTCCATAAGTTGTGCCTAATAAAGAAAACAGCGCCTGGTTTTGATTTATCGGCAATATTTGCCCATTGGCCTCAGCCCAACCTCGCGGGCAAAAATTAGTCCCCATAACCTGTATTTCCCCTAAGAATGGGTCGCTATTTGCGTTTACTGTGAAACCACCAAAGGCAGAAACCGCAACTATAGCCACTAATAATTTGTTAGTGATTCTTTTATTAATTGTCATGTTAATCTTCCTTAGTTAGCTTCGGCTCGGAAAAAGCCCAATAGTTGCAATGCAAAAGCGCATACCTAAAAAAGGTTGGCGTCGGTTAACCGCACTTGCACCAGCAGCAGAATTTGCCAAAGTAGTATCTGATAGTGCAGTTTGAGCATTTAGCGTTACATCAGGTACTTCCTGATTATAAATACGGTCACGCCCATCATCTGACAATACTCCCCCTGACGGTATTGATGTATTCCCATCCGCCGAAGAGGCGTGAACAGTTGATGTCGTTGTTGCGCTATGAGAATGCGCAGGAACTCCGCCACTATAAGAAAATGTTTCAACACCGTTAAGTTGTCCTAATCGGACATCTGCAAGCCCAGGCCCCCGCCCCTCACCTTTAGCTACTCTTGCCTTTAGGTTAGGTAAACCCATAGTCGAACGCCCATCACCACCATAAGTTGTTCCTATAATCGCGAAAAGTGCCGTATTTTGGGCGATGGGCAATAAGCCACCATTTGTATCAGCCCAACCACGAGGGCAAAAGTTATAAGGGAATTGACGAATTTCGCCAATAAAAGGCTCGTCTGCAAACACCTGAGCTGAGGCAAATATATTGGTTAAAATCACCGCTTTAATTATCAATAATATTTTTCGTGAACAATTCATTTTTCTCTCCTAAAAAATGTAATGCCTTACCATTTTTTATCTAATCATGTTTAATTTCTCGACGGGTATATTCCAACTAAGGCCACGCAATAAGTTATTGCCAATGAGGGTTGCTGAACAGCAGTAGTACTCGCAGCACCACCGGTTGAATTAACGCTGGTTACTGATGAAATACTTGCAGAATTCATCGTAACGTTAGGTGCCATATTGTTGTAAATATCATCTCCCGCATCGTCAGATAAAACTAAACCGGCAGGATCCGACGACGTTCCTGTAGCGCTCGACGCACCAAATTGAGAAACCGTACTAGCGGCATGGCTATGGCCGCCAAGATTACTTGCTGTCACGACAAAGTTATTGCTACCTGACTTTGATCCTAAAGGGCGATTAGTCAAGCCTGCCCCTTGCCCTTTTCCGACAACTATTCTTCCGCGCAGATCAGGCAAACCAAAAGTTGTTCTGCCATCACCACCATAAATAGTGCCATATAATGAAAAAAGCGCATCATTCTGGCTAACGGCTAATAACTGCCCATCAGCAGTCGCCCAACCACGAGGACAAAAATTACCACCAAAAAGCATAATATCGCCAACAAAAGGTTCATTGCCTGCAAATGCAGTTGATGGCAGCATGGGTATGCAAAATATTCCTGCACAGGCGGCATACCGCCATTTTTTTAAAAGTTTTGTTTTAAACATAGCAAATCCTTGTAATTGCTAATGCCTAGAAGACACGGCAGGACAGTCCCTACAACTAAAACTGGAATCATCCAACCGACAAAGACAATTGTTAGTCGGCAACAAAATATTGCCGAAGTCATAAAATGTAATTAGCTAGAAAAGGCTAATTACATTGAAATTTTCATCTTGAAAAGTGAGTTAATGCGACTATGACTTTTGTCGATAACGAGTTGTTAATAATATAGTTAAACTCAATAACAACAGCATGATGCCCGATGGCTCAGGCACAGAAGAAGGAGGTGTCGTACTATCCGTCTGAACAGTTAAAAAAACAGAGAAGTCAAAAAGCTCAACATCACCATCAACAAAAGTCCCCATTTGAACATTCGAATTTAACACGAGACTGGTTTCGCCGGAAAGAAAGGTAATATCGTCCATTAACTGATCTGCTGTTGCACCAAAAATATCTTCATCAAATACTTGTAAGTTCAACAACGCCGCTGAATCAAGATTGACCTCAACAAAGCTATCATCTGAACCTAAATTCCGATTGCCAAGTTGCAGTTTTGTTGCAGTAATTTCAGTACCACCCGATGCGGTCGCATCATATTCGATATCTAGCTCTAACTCCGCTTCTTCTATTGGGTCTAATAAAATAGGTAATGACAAGCCAGATGTAGTAAAAAAGTTCAGCCCTAAAATAAATTCATTAGCGTTGCCTGTTGCTACAGAGTCAATACCAGCCACAAATATTTGCGCGATGTCGACCGTATCATCGTTATCAGTATTACCATCAGTTTCAAAAATTGCATTTACAATTTCTTGCCAATTTGTAAACGCAATATCATCAATGTTAATACCACCGCCATTAATGAGCTCTTCTAGGCTACATTCAGTAGCACTGGCACAACCGTTAGTAATAATCGTCGCATTGGAAAATTGGCTAAACGTTAAGCCAAAACTACAAACCAATAACAAAATAGTATGTTTGATTTTGTTCATTTTAATCCCTTTACATCCGAGTAAATTGCAGTTCGATTTTTGTACAAGCATGGATTATGCCCGTTTAAAATAAACTAAATTTATTATGAGATTAGCCCGTTGAAAATGCAGTTCCATCAAAGACCATTTCAGCAGTGTAAATAAAACCAACACTTTTAAGACGAATGTAAATAAATGTATCTAAAGTGCTTTCTATCGCAAAAATTCTGCACTTTACCCTAAGCCAAGACGTAAAATAGAACGAATATTTTATAATGTTGCTAATGTAATTTTTTGGGATCGTAGAATGAATTTAACGCGTAATGCTTTAAAGAATCCAGCCGCCATTATCGTGATAGTCGCATTGGTAATGGTATTTGGTCTAATGAGTGTTTTTAAGCTTCCCATTCAATTAACCCCCGATATTGAACAACCACAAATTACTATTTCTACAGGCTGGCGCAGCGCCGCACCAGCGGAAATGGAATCGGTAATTATTGAACCGATTGAAAACGTCGTAAAAAACACCCAAGGCGTCACTAAAGTCACCACCAATATTCAACGTGGTTTTGGCAATATTACCTTAACATTTGACGTTGGCGCTGATATGCAGCGTGCAATGCTTGATGTAATTAATAACCTCAATCAAGCACCACCATTACCGTTAGATGCCATTGAACCTGTCGTTTCAGCTGGTGGCGGCAGAGGCGGCCCGAATACCGCTTCATTAATGATAAAAACCTTACCTGATAATCCTAATTCTGATTTAGGAATGTATCAAAAACTGATTGAAGACGTGGTTAAACCGCGTTTTGCTCGTATTCCCGGTATGGGACAAGTTAATTTAAATAGCTCGCGCCCAAGAGAATTACGTATTACTTTCGATCCTCTACGCACAGCTTCGTTAGGGTTGTCTATCGCCGATATTGGCGCGACAATTTCTCGCGCTAGTGATGTTTCAGCAGGTGTTGCTGATGTTGGCCGACGCCAATATACTGTGCGATTTTCCGGCCAATACAGTGTTGAAAACCTCTCAGAAATGATCATCAGCTTCAGTGGCGACCGCCCTATTTATCTGAAAGATGTTGCCACGGTAGAAAATACCTTAATTGACCGTTTTGGTTTTAACTTACGCAGCGGTCAGCCTTCGTATTACTTCACCTTAAAACGACAAAATGACGCAAATACTGTTGCTCTGCTAGATGAAATAAATATCGCGATTAAAGAACTTAACGCCGGCCCAATGAAAGCCGCAGGGTTAGTTATTGATCTCAGCTTTGATGCTTCTGTACATATTCGAAATGCCCTTGAACTGGTGCAAAACAACCTAGGCTTAGGTGTGTTATTAGCACTAATTATTCTTTGGCTATTTTTACGTGGTATACGAAACACCCTCATTATTGCTGCCACTATTCCTATTTCACTGATGGTATCTTTTATCGCGCTAGCAGCGTTTGAACGTAGTTTAAATGTTATTTCATTAGCCGGTTTAGCATTTTCTGTTGGCTTAGTACTCGATGCGGCGATTATTGTTCAAGAAAATATAGTGCGGCTGCGCAGTCTAGGTATGGACAACAGCAAAGCCGTTATGCGCGGAGCATTACAAGTTACTGGGGCTTTGTTTGCATCAACCGCCACTAGCGTAGCAATATTTTTACCTATTCTGTTTATGAAAGGTATCGAAGGACAACTATTTTCTGATTTAGCACTGACACTTTCTATTGCGGTCATTGCTTCATTAGTCTCGGCTATTACCATTATCCCTATTGCCAGCAAGTATTGGCTAAAAACAGATCAAACTGTTGACCCATTTGCTCACTATTGGGAAAGACTAACGAACTTGGTGATGCGATTAACCAATTCAGTCGCTAAGCGCATTACCTGGATAGCAGTTCTATTGGGCGGCTCAATATTGGTGACCGTATTAATGATGCCAAAAACTGACTTCATGCCACGAGCGCCAACTGATGGCTTCTTTTATAGTCTAAATATGCCACCAGGTGGTAATGTTGATTTTATCGAGCATGAATTTTCTAGCTTAGTAAAAGAGCGTTTAGCGCCTTATTTAGCTGGCGAAAAAATGCCGAAAATTAAAAGCTACAATTTCTATTCTTTTGGCTCAGGCTCAACTGGCGGCTTTATTTATTCCGATGATCCGACGCGTGTTGAAGAGTTAATGCAGGAAATAAAAGCCAATGTTTTTTCCAACCTGCCTGACACACAAGTATTTTTATTCCGAGGGTCAATGATCAATGTTTCAGGTGGCGGCAACGGTCGCACTATCGATATTGATATTAAAGGGCCGAATATTGAAAGCTTGATGGCTGTCGCTCAAGCGGGTATTGATGCAATAAATAAAAACATGACTGATACAACCGCTTTCCCTAATCCGGGCTTGAGCTTGTCAGAGCCTGAATTAAAACTAGTGCCTAATGATCAACGAATTTCTCAAGCCGGCTTAACACGCCGAGATGTAGCAAATGCCGTGCGCGCTTATACCAGTGGCCTATTTATCAGTGAGTATTTTGACGGTAACGAACGCGTTAATGTTATTTTGCGTGGCGAGCAATGGGACACCCCTGACGAGTTGGCTTCATTGCCTATTCACTCACCACTTGCTGGAGTGCAAACCATCGGCGAACTGACTGAAATTACCCGTACCGCTGGCCCAACACAATTACGCCGTGTCGATGGTAAACGTACTATTAGTTTACAAGTATCACCGCCTGCAAATATGTCACTTGAAGAAGCTCTGACCGCAATTCAAGAAAATGTTATGCCGTCAATGAATGCGTTATTACCTGAAGACTCTTCAATTTTATTGAGTGGTAATGCCAACGAAATGGCTGCTGCTATTAATGATATGCTAAAAAACTTTATTCTAGCTTTAGTCATTTTATTTCTTTTGATGACCGCCTTGTTTAAATCAGCTAAAGATAGCCTACTAGTATTATTGGTGATGCCAATGGCAGTAGCAGGCGGTGTACTAGCACTGAATTTACTCAATCTTTTCACCTTTCAATCACTCGACTTAATGACCATGATTGGCTTTATAATTTTGCTCGGTTTAGTCGTAAACAATGCCATTTTGTTAGTCGACCAAACTCGTGAAGGAGAACGCCAAGGCTTACCTACTCGCAGAGCTGTTGCACAAGCCGTGCGTATTCGCGCAAGACCAGTTTACATGAGTACATTAACCAGTTTATTTGGTATGTTGCCACTAATGTTAATGCCGGGGGTGGGTAGTGAAATTTATCGCGGATTAGCGGCAGTAATTGTTGGCGGTATGACTATTAGTGCCATTTTCACCTTAGTATTATTTCCATGTTTATTACGACTCGGTGAAAGTAATACCAAACAAGACAACGCCCAACAAAACAATGATCAACAAAACAATAAAGACAATGTTGCAAAGCTCAATGCTGAGCCTGCGCCATTAGCAAGTAATCACTAAGGAATATTCCATGTTAAAAATGAAGAAAATCACCGCCAGTTTGCTTAGTGTCGCGATTTTATTTGCTAATAACAGTATGGCTGCACAGGAGCCGCCTGCTAAGCCAGTAAAAGTTGATCAAGTCACTGAAATGAATCTCAGCGCAACCACTGATTTAATGGCAACTGTTTACAGCCGTTCACACATTCAAATAACCGCAGGTGTTAATGGTCGCATTGAATGGCTAGCAGAACCCGGCACTTTAGTTCAGCAAGGCGATACATTAGTGAAAATGGATTTATTACCACTAAAGTTAATGCAGCTTGAACAAAAGGCTCAGTTAAAACGCGCAAAAATTAATGTTCGTTATTTAGAAAATGAAGTGCAACGCTTACAGAAACTTAAGCTAAGTAATTCAGCATCACAATTTCAATTAGATCAAACCCAATCTCAATACGATTTAGCACAAACAGACATTGAAATTGCTGATTTAAAATTACAACAAATAGAAGACCAAATTCAACGTGCAACGGTAACTGCACCATTCTCTGGCGTAATCACTGAACGTCTTGTGCGTGCAGGCAGTGACGTTAATCGCAGTGATTTATTGCTGAAAATATTAGACACCGAACAATTAGAAGTACGCTTATATGTACCAATTAAATACCTTGCTTATGTGCGTAAAGGTCATGGCTTAGATATTAGTGCTAACGGCCAGTTAATTAATACCGAAGTCACCTCGCTCATTCCTAGTGCCGATCCAAAATCACAAACTTTTGAAGTGAGAATTAATATTCCATCACACTTAAATGAATCATGGGCAAGCGGACAATTAGTAAAAGTTACCGTACCTATTCAAGCAAGTAACCGCAGCTTAACGGTTCATCGCGATGCTCTTATTTTACGCAAAGACGGCACCTACGTGGTAAAAATTGATACGGAAAATATCGTACATCGCTTACCTGTAGTTGTTGGTAACGGTACATTTGAGCGAGTAAGTATTGAAGGTGAGTTAAAGCATGGTGATAAAGTCGCTATTCGCGGTGCAGAAAGGCTAAATGAAGGTCAAAAGGTTGTTGTACAATAAATAAACATAAATCTATTCTCATTGATTTGATTAACTGAAGTAGTTATCGGTATAGTACGCCATAGGGTTAGCACTTAATGGTAAGGTAAATGTTTAAAATAGTTCTTAGTTTTGCTTTAGCCATTGCGCTAATGCTGCCGAATTTTGCTAGCGCAAAAGACACTATTTTATGGCAAACCTATCATCGCCCTCCTGGCACTTTTAATTACGGCGTAAATAAAGGCCAAGGTTTTGTACAAAAAACCTTGCAGCTGATTATTGATAAAATGCCGGAATACCAACATGAAATGCCGGTAACAACATTAGCAAGAGCTATTTCAGATATTGAAGCAGGCAATAATGTTTGCCATCCTGCCCTTTATATAACACCTGAGCGTAGAAAACATATGGTGTTTTCTGATGCTTCAATTCTTAACCCCAACAATCGCATCATTGCAAAACCTGAAACCATCGCGCCATTTTTAAAAAATGGCGCGATAGATTTAGAGCATATTTTACAGCAAGATATCTTGTCATTTGGACATGTTGAAAATCGTTCTTACGGTAATGTTATTGATGGAATATTCACAAAGTACCAGCAAACTAAAAACTTCGTGCCGCTGCAAAATATCGACCTAACTCGTGTTTTTAAGATGATTGAAATTGGTAGGGTTGATTTAACTATTGCCTATCCATTTGAAATCCAACATTACTTAAATGAATCACCGCAAACTGCTAAACAACTGCAGGCATATTCTATTGCGAATATGGCACCTTACGATATTGGCTCTATTGCGTGCCCTAATAATGCGTGGGGTAAAAGAATCACTCAGCAGGTGAATAAAATACTAAAAGAAATTAAGCCTACTGTCGCATATCAAAACGCATTAACTACTTGGCGTGAAAATGAACGTAGCAATAAATTATTTCAACAGTATTACCATGATTATTTTATTAAGCATTAGCTCCTTCCATAGAAAACAGCCTTCATAACGCCTAAAAATAAATCAATTTCTGGCATGCAAGACACAGTAATGGTATAAAGCCGCCATAATATTTCAATGAGCAGAAAAATTAACTTTCTACTCCAAAAAACTTAAGGCAGTTGCTTTTGCCACGTGATATTCACCGTGAAGTAGAGCACTGAAATATGATGAATTTAACAACCGAATTTAGCAAAGCAGAAATTAAAAGCGCATTTGATTGGCAGTTAATGCAAGAAATCAATGTGAAAAATGACGATGGCCAAGTTATTGCCAAAGCCGAAATTGATATCATTACATTAAACAAGCACCGCGGTGCTGACGAAAGCTATGAATTACTTGCTCAAGAAGGTGAAACTGACTGGGAAGTGCCGCTTAATGTTTATTTTAAAAAGCAAAATATTGCTGCTGATTTAGTAGAAAAGCTACAAGTAAAAACTGACGCGAATGCTAAAAATCACATCTTGATTGAAGCAATAAGCGTACTACCTGAGTTCCGTAAACAAGGTGTGGCAAAATTTTTACTCAATGAAATTTCTCAGCATTACGCTAAAGCGCAATCTATCTCGGTATTAAGCATGTCTATGCACTTATTTGTTGATGCTGATGATTGTGAAACGCAAGAAAACAAAGCTTATTATCAAGCGCTTAATTTAGCTGAAACGGATAATAACCAAGAAGCATTAAGCAACTTCTTTACACAGTCTGGTTTTATCAATGTTGCCATTGATGACAGCGCACTTGAAGAGCCATTACCATTCAAAGTTTTCATTGCTAGCCCACAAACTATCGCTTAGTTTGTTTACATGGCATTTAGAGGTCATTATTGGCCTTTAAATGTTATCTTCTCTCGCAATAGCATAGTCCACTGCCAAAACCTGTTATTACCTACACTGAGTATATTGTTCTAAGCTGCCCAACGAATAAATAGCTTTATCACACTACATTTCGACAAAATTCAGCCTTGTCATAAATTGATACAACTTTCCTTCCTGAAGAATCAAATTCAAATAAGTACCGCACCCCTACAATTTTAATTTTCATCTTTATATTCAGCTAGTTAAACACACTCTTAATAATGCTTTATCGCAATCAGCATTTTGCAGTAGCACTAAGCAATTCAGACAAAACTACCATATGATTAATACATGGTTAAAAAAATAATAATATTACCAAACAATATGGAAAGGATAATTATGAAAACATATTTATTAGCGACCGCTATCGCATTATCAATTAGTGCTTGTGGCGGCTCAGGTAGCAACAATAATAGTTCAACAGCTCCAACACCTGTTGTTACTCCCCCTTCAATCACTTTACTTGTGGTCAATGATTATGTTTTAGATGACACCGCCACGCTATTAGTACAAATCACTAGCCAATTGCAAGTTAGCAACATTGATGATTTTTTCTCTCAAGCTTTTACGATCACCAGTGCACGCAATATCGAAAATTTAATTTCTGACGGATTATTCGATTTAATTGATAACGACACCGTGCAACTTAGCAATATTTCAGACGTATTTAATGAGCAATCAAAAGCGATATACCAAGTCATTTTGCAGCAACTAGAAAGTTATGATCGGGCATTACTATCACAAAGCCAGCAGATTTCTTATGACGTTTATCAAGCCGAAATAACATCAAAAATTCAATGGATAGACTTTAAAGACTTTGAATACCCTGCCACTTACGGCTTTTTCGGTTGGCCAGGTAGTACAGAAACCTTTTTCACACAAGCATTCACATTCAATGATAAAGCCCAAGCTGATATTTATTTAACATTGTTAAATCAACTCAATAGACGCTTTAAGCAAATAGAAGCGTTACTCGATGCGCGTAAAGCTGCAGGTATAATTGAACCAACGGTAACACTGAATTATTCGCAAGGTTTAGTTGCTAACATTGCAAATTCAGCCGCAAGTGCAACTAGCTATTACCAAGCATTTAATCAGCAACTATCTGCTTTAGATAGTATTTCCACTGCTGATAAAGCTACTTTGCGAGAAACGGCACTACTAACAATTAATGAAAAAGTTATTCCGGCATATGCTAGCTTAGCAAGTAAAATGTCAGCGCTTGCCAATGAAGCTCCTAGTCAAATAGGCTTTGGACAATTTTCAGGTGGTAAGGCTTTTTACGACTTCACGCTTAACTATTATACCTCTGGTAATTTAACCGCAGATCAAATTCATCAATTAGGCATTGATGAATTATCAAGAATTCACAGCGAAATGAGAGTTTTATTTGATCAATTGGGCTATCCACAAAACGAAACCATTGCACAACTCTATGCGCGAGTAGATAACGACGCAGAGCTTATTCCAGCCAATCAAACTAAAGCCGTTTATGAATCATTAATTGCCAATGCCTACCTCGAACTTCCTAAGCTTTTTAATGTATTACCTCAACAAGAGGTCATAGTTGTTGGCGGTACTTCTGGTGGTTATTATATTGCCGGCTCTGATGACGGGTCGCGCCCTGGCGCTTTTTATGCGAATACATCACAAAATTCTCCTTACACCACCATGCCGACACTGGCTTATCACGAAGCAGTGCCCGGACATCACTTACAAATTGCTTTAGCCAATGAACTCGACCTACCTGTGTTTCGAAAAAAGAGTAATTTTACTTCTTTCATTGAAGGTTGGGGTTTGTACGCAGAGCGTTTAGCAAAAGACGCCAATTGGTACGCAAATGACGCTATTGGTGACTTAGGTCGCTTGCAGTTTGAAGCAATGAGAGCCGCTAGATTAGTAATTGATACCGGCATTCATAGTAAAGGTTGGAGTTATAATCAAGCAGACCAATTTCATATTGAAAATGTTGGCTTTGCTGGTGCAATTGCCCGCTATAGTGTTTGGCCAGGGCAAGCAACAGCATATATGACAGGTATGCTTAAAATACTAGAGTTGCGCCAAGAAGCTCAAAATGAGCTTGGTGACGCTTATGATATTAAAGCTTTTCATGATGTAGTTATTGGCAATGGCGCTATGCCGCTAAATGTTTTAACAACGGTCGTTGAAAATTACATTGCTGAAACACTTGCACTACAACCCTAGCAAATTAGGTTTTAGGTGAAGCGGCCTTCAGTCGCTTCACAATATTTTTTGCACCAGCATATTCATAAAATGGATAAACATTTAGCTTAACAATTGATTCCATACTTTTTTGAAAATCGCTATTTTTACCTGCCTGTAGCTGACTTAAACCTTGTATGAAATAAGCTTCTGATTGATTACATTTATTTTCACTGGCGGTCATAAGAGCTTCGGCAGAAATATTCTGGTTAGCAAAATCTAACATGTGCTGTTGCCAAGGCTCAATGGCCACTTTACTCATACCTTTCGATAAAACCTGTTTAGCCTTCCCTTCTTGATCTAACATCTTATAGGCATACGCACCGTACAATACGCCATAAAAACTCAAATCATTGCGAGTTACGTATTCATCAACTAAATTGGCCGCTGGTTGCCAATTAAAATTAGTTAAATTGAACAGCATTTCAAGATATAAATCGTCAATATTAAGCTTTACCATTTCTTTGCTTGAAAAATATTCTGTCAGGGCTTTGTTGTTACCTGTCCAGAATTGAGTTTCCACAAACTGTCCTTGAAAGTCTTCCGCTAACGATGCTGCTTTTTTAGCAGAAAATGACGACATACGCGTGCGGCCCATTAAGCGTAAAACGGTACTTAGTTGCATATGAAAATAAGGATTTTCAGGGGCATTTTTCACTAACAATTTATAATCTTCAAATGCTTGATTTAGTGGTTTACTAACATTAGCGTCACATAGTTGGTCAAATATTTTCTCTACTCGATACGCATTCAGCGGCGCAATAACGTCGATATTTTTAGGACTGTATTTGTTAGCCGTTTCCAATAAAAACAACGACATTTCAGGTTTGTCTTGCTGTGAATACATAGCCATAAGATCAAGGTAGCCATTAACAAAGTTAGGGTTAGCCTTTAACGTTTCTTTCAGTGTGTTAATACGATCCGTTTTGCTCAAACTATTGCTCGGCGCGAGCAATATTGCCATATATTCAGGTGGTGCTAAATCGACGCTTTTTAGGAATACATGCTGCTGATAAAACTCTTGCCAGTGCTCAATATCATAACGATTAGTAGCAATACCCTTAAAAAGATTCAAACGGTAAAACTGCAGTACTACATCATGATTATAAGGTTGGCGCTTCAACAATTCTTCGTAAGAAGAAATAACTAAATTAAGAGAATATAAGTTTTTTCTCGCTTCATACTGCTTAAGATGCAGAGCAGCTAGCTGAGTTAGCGCAACAGTGTCTTTCGGATACAATTGTACTTTGTTAGCAAGTTGCATTTGCGGCGTATTCATTTTTGGAAAAGCCGTCATTGGCGCTTTTTCGGTATTCGCACAAGCGCTAAGTAATGCCATCAATAAACTGCTATAAATAACTTTCATTGCTGCGCTCCTAAAATTGATAGCCAAGTTGCTCGGCACGTTCAAACGCCAATTCAGAATTTTCATCATCACCAGTAAAGCCAAGTGCTAAGCCCAATAAATATTGTGCTTCGCCGTTACTGTCATCTGAAGCAATAACCTCCTGAATAGCAACAAGAGCTTCATCAAACTGTGAGCTTTCTAATAAGCTTTTGGTTTGCTGAATTTTTCCTGCAGTGTCAGACCCAACAGCTATGTTATCAACACTTAATTTAGATGGTTTTTGATAAACAAATAAACTTTGTGAATGGCCAGAGAAGTCATTTACCTGCTGATAAAAGTCGGCATAATCATCAACTTTTATTACTTGCTTAGGTAAAATAAATGTTGAAGTTAAATATACGCCATCGCTTTTTTCATCTACTTGGTGGGTTAATTCAAAGAATTTGTTTTCGATATTCTTTGCCGGTTGGCTAAACCCTACTTTCGCCCCTGACCAAATTTGTGGGTAGTATGAATTAATCACTACTGTAATCGGCTGTAGAATTGAAAAATCGAACTGTCGAGATGCCACCGGAGCAAGATTATTCAACGACGTGAATACACTTAATATCGCACTAAAATCATAGCTATAGCTAAAATTATCTATCTCAGGCGTAATTTCAACAACATCATTAAAATTGGCTGACATGGTAAAAGGTTTAGCAATATCAAGCGGGTCTGAATTTTCAAAATCACTAATGCGCTTATTAAAAAGTAGCGGAGAAATAATTTGCTCGGCTGCTGATAAAGCATTAGGTGAAAACTGCATAAAGTTTCTTAAATTGGTTTCAACGTGACCAACCAAATCAAGCGATACACGGGCATTCAATGCGGTTTCATCGACTGAAAAGTCAATATTTACCGTTGCAATATTATCAGCACTGGTGGTGGCTGGTAGCGTTAAAATTTCACCTGACTCTTCGGTAACAACAAAGGCTTTTTTATCTTCCAAATTCAGACTAATGCCAGGGAATGTTCCGGTTTGTCCGCTGGTATCAAGCCAGTAATTATCAGTTTTCGTTTCTACGTAAGTGATCATATGATCAAAATTTAACATCGGTAAATCGTCATTAAATTTTGCACCTGGATAGGTATTAATCATCGCCGGATACGCTTTAATATCCGCTTGTTTTAATAGTGCAATAATCAGTACGGTTTGGTCTTTACAATCACCGTAAGCTTGGCTTAGCACTTCACTGGCTAAATGAGGTTGGTAACCTCCGCGATTAACATGGGCGCCAATATAGCGAACATTCTTCTGAATATACTCAAACACTCCTTTAACTTTTTCAAATTCAGTCATTCCTGGTTTGAAAATAGTTGCTGCTAGTGCCTCAACGCTTGAGTCTGCTTTTTGTGTTGGTAAGTAAAGCTCGTTAAACCAATCATTTACCGTACTCCATTTTTTCATCGTAGATAAATGCACTGACGGTAAAATATCGTCTAAGCTTGGCATTTCCATTTCCAGTACTAAACCGGGCTGATTTTTGGTTTGCCATTTGTAGGTTTTATTATTAGCGTTTGTGGTAACTTCTGGCGTTACTTCAATATTGTGATTAACAATATAAATGTCGGTTTCTGTCGGCAGTGTGATGGTATTAATGGTTTCCAATACCGGATCAATTCTCAACCAGTTGACGCTAGGTAGAAACTTAACAAAATGGAAACTAATACTCGAAAACCACTCTTTATCGATGTAGGGTTTTATTTGCTGTGTGGTTGCTTGGTATTCAATAATGCTGCCAGCTTTTAACTGTGGTAATGCAAATTCATACTGCTTACCTTCATCAAAATAATCATCGTTACTAGACGAAACAAGGGTAATTGCATCTTCTTGCATCTCAATTACCTTGCCGTCTGGCGTAATCACACGAGCAAAATCAATTTGTTTTTCTTGGTAGTAAGAATTAAAGGCACTGGTTAATTTGGAATAGTCTTTAACAGCAGTTTCATCAACAATATAAATTGCGTTATAAAAGTGGCTCTTTTCAAAACCGTTTTTATCGATAGTCAGTTCACCGCGACGACTTAAAATAATGGCACTGCTAGAGAAAGATTTAGTTGCTAGTTCCCGCTTTACTAATAACTCTTCAACACTTGGGCCAATACTCGTCGTTTGCGCAAAAGCTGGTAGTGACAGGCAAAAAAAGCCCAAAAAAATTGTGATAATGCCGCGTAACACCATGCTGATTTCCTTATTCGTAATACACGTTAAACTGTTAACTTCTTAAATGATCAACTAACAGCTTACCGATATTTCTAATAGAACTAAAGTCCTGTATTACGTAGATAAAAAATGATTTTACTTGGCGGCCGATTTTCCGCGGCTTACACGCCTCTTACCTTTTGATTTTCTTTTAAACGGTACTTTTGGCAAACCAGCGAACGACTGCTGCTCTGATTGAGCGATCATGCCGTGCAATGTTTCTGTTAGCGGTGTTATTAAGTCATCATAACGACTGGTTTTTTCACTAATATTGGTCAGCGTTGCTTCCCAGTGTGCGGTCATATCTGGCAAGGTTGCCGCCACAGGTAGTGCGTTGATCAACGACTTCCCAATCGCCGTTGCATGAATACTTTTGCCTTGTCGTTCTAAATAGCCACGCTTAAAGAGTAAATCAATAATGCCTGCTCGTGTTGCTTCCGTGCCTAAGCCATCAGTTTCACGTAACATTTTCTTGATACTGGTATCGGTAACATAACGAGCAATACCTGTCATTGCCGCCAGTATAGTGGCATCAGTAAAGTGCTTAGGCGCTTGTGTCATCCGAGAAATTAATTCACCGTGATGACAATGTAGTTGTTCACCTTGCGTTAGTTTAGGTAATGATTGTTCTGTTAACTGTTGCTCAGCACCATGGCTAGCAGCATCAGCTTTAGCAGTTTTACTTTTCGCACGTTGAAACAGTACTTTCCAACCTTGCGCTATTGGCGTTTTGGCATTGGCTGAAAATGTACCGCCAGCAATTAACACCTCCACCTTAGATTGATTAAAGACATAAGCAGGATAAAACTGAGCAATGTATTGACGCACGATGAGAAAATAAACATTCTTCTCAAACGGATTTAAGGAAATATTAGCGGCTGACTTTTCAGTGGGAATTATCGCGTGATGAGCACTGACTTTTGCATTATTCCATGCTTTGCTTTTCAGCGCTGTATTAGCATTTTTGGCAAATGCGCCATAGCTTTCATTGGAGTTTGCCAGCATTGAAATAATACTTTTCGCCTGACTATGATGGTCAGTCGGTAAGTAACGACAATCAGAACGCGGGTAAGTAATTAATTTATGTTTTTCATACAGTGACTGACAAACATCTAATACTAACTTTGCATTTAACGAATAGATTTTTGCTGCATCAATTTGCAAGGCAGATAAGTTATAAGGTAGCGGCGCGGCTTGTTTTTTCTCTTGTTCGCTAACCGAAGTCACCTCAGCAGATTGGTTTTCAATTCTGCTAACCACATTTTCAGCCAATGCACGATTAAGCACTCGCCCTTCTTCATCCATATAAGGCTGACACGCTTCACTCGGTTGCCATTTAGCAATAAATGCTTGCTGGTTGGCAGTTTGTAAATGGGCATGAACATCGTAAAAGTCTTTCGCGACAAAGTTGTCGATTTCTTGCTGACGTCTAACCACTAACCCCAAAATAGGTGTTTGTACTCGGCCAACCGAAAGTACGCCATTAAAGCCCGCTTTTTGACCTTGTAAAGTATAGGCGCGGGTTAAGTTTAAGCCGTATAACCAATCAGCCCGAGAGCGCGCTAGCGCAGAAATAGACAAGGGCATAAAATCTTGATTGCTGCGTAAGTTTGCTAAAGATTTTTTAACCGCTGGTAAGTTTAAATCACTAATTAACAAACGTTTAATTTGCTGTTTTTTAGTCTTCGATACTTTTAAGAAATCAATCACTTCATCAACCAGTAATTGCCCTTCTCGGTCAGGATCACCAGCGTGAATAATTTCATCCGCTTGTTTAACTAATTTTCGTAAAACCGTTAACTGCGAGCGAGTTTGGGTTTTCGGTTTTAACTGCCATTGCGTGGGGATAATAGGTAAATGCTGCATTTGCCATTTTTTATATTGCTCATCATATTGTTCAGGATCAGCTTGTTCTAACACATGACCAATACACCAACTCACCACATCACCATTACTTAGCTCAATATAGCCTTTTTGGTTTTTCTGTGGTTTTGGTAATGCCGCGGCAATAGCGCGGCCTAAACTGGGTTTTTCAGCAATATATAATTTCAAAGCAATACGGTATCTAAACAGTTAAAAGTAATATCTTTTCTTAGCATAGCAGCTAAAACTGTTTATTTATACAGTGCGACATCTTACCATAGATAAATGAGTGCTAATCGAGCACTTTATCCAGAGCCGTTAACCAACCTTGATAATGACGAGCGCGACTTTCCTCGCTCATTTCAGGGCAGAACTTACTTTCAACTTGCCAATATTCAGCCGCCTGTTCAACGTTTTCAAACAAGCCTTGCTGTAAGCCAGCGAGCAGTGCAGCACCTAGCGCAGTGGTTTCCGTAACTTTTGGTCGCTCAATCACTAAGTTTAAAATATCGCTAAGAAACTGTAATAACCAATCATTAACCACCATGCCACCATCAACCCGCAGTTGTGTGGTGTCGATACCATCTTGCTGTAATGCGACTAATAAATCTCGAGTTTGATAAGCGACAGAGGCTAAAGCTGCGGTAACAATTTCGGTAATGCCTGAATCTCGTGTTAGCCCAACAATGGCGCCGCGAGCATCAGGTTGCCAATGTGGCGCGCCTAAGCCAGTAAACGCTGGCACAAGATAAACATGGTTTTCCGCTGTCATCGACTCGGCAATAGCTTGGCTTTGTTCAACATTATCAATCAGTTTTATACCATCGCGTATCCATTGCATGGTGGCGCCAGCCATAAAAATACTGCCTTCAAGCGCGTAAGTTATTTCGCCAGCTAACCGATACGCTATGGTGGTTAGCATTTTATGTTGTGAGTATTGCGCTTGTTTGCCGGTATTTACTATCACAAAACAGCCGGTGCCATAGGTACTTTTCATCATGCCTTTTGCAAAACAGGCTTGGCCAACTAACGCTGCTTGTTGATCGCCAATCATCGCACTAATCGCAATCGGTTCGCCAAAGTGTTCAACATCAGTCACGCCAAAATCATCAGCGCTATTTTTCACTTCTGGCAACATGATTTTAGGAATATTGAATAGGGTTAATAGCTCGTCATCCCAGCAGTTGTCAATAATATTAAACAACATGGTACGAGAGGCGTTGGTGGCATCGGTGGCGAATGTTTTTCCCTTGGTTAAGTGCCAAAGTAAAAAGGTATCAACGGTACCGAAACATAGCTGCCCTGCATTGGCTTTTTCACGAGCACCAGCAACATTATCTAATAACCATTCGACTTTACTGGCTGAAAAATAAGGATCTAGCAGTAAGCCTGTTTTATCTTTTACCTTAGTAACAATGTCAGCACTTTTCTTTAGGTTTTTACAGCGCTCTGCTGTGCGTCTGTCTTGCCAAACAATGGCATTGTAAATCGGCTCGCCCGTGATTTTATCCCACACTAAGGTCGTTTCACGTTGATTAGTAATACCAATCGCCAAAATATCTTCCGCCTGCAAAGCGCTTTTAGCGATAACTTTTCGACAGGTTGCAAGCGTAGTCTGCCAAATGGCTTCTGGTTGATGTTCAACCCAACCATCGTCAGGAAATATTTGTTCAAACTCTTCTGAAGCACTAGCAATTAAGTCACCAGCAGCATTAAAAATAATAGCACGGCTGCTTGTTGTGCCTTGGTCAATTGCTAGCAGGTAGGATGTTTTCATTACAAATTTTCTCTTAATTCGCCAGCGCTACAAAATGTTTATTGATTTTAACTAAGGCTTTTTTCATCGCTTGTGACAATAAAAACTCAACCAATTTATCAGGCAGCCATTTAGGCGCTTCACAAACAATAGTATAGCGAACCGAGGTTGACGAAGGGTTTTGCTCTTCAAGATAGATATTACCTTGATGACCACGCAGCGGACGGTCACCAACAATGGCGTAGCGAATATGGTTATCGTTAGCGATCAATATTTGCTCAGAAAACTTAACGCCGGCAACGTTTAAATTACGAATAGCGCCTTTGCCACCAAAAACTTCGCCTTCATCGGCAGTTTTAGCCATTGAAAATTTGGCATCAAAAAACTGCCCGGCATTTTGATGATCGAGTAATATTTTACTCACTTCACTTGGCACTGCGGCAATTGTTTGCACCACATCAACATTAACCATAATGTTCCTGCATTCGTATAAAGGTAATTGCCAGTAACAGTAGCGGATTTAAGTACTTAGGGTCAAGATGTGAGTTTGAACTAGAAATTGTTAAGAAATTAATTAATAGTTATGCCTTAACTTTAAGAGAATTCATAGCACTTTAATATATTGATAATAAAGAAAATACGTCTAAGTCACATGTTGAATATTATTGAGAAATATTCATAATAAGCAGTTATTACGAAGTCGAAATAGGGGATGTTTTTATCAAAATACTAATTTTTATTTTAGGGACATTACTATCATTGATTTTGATACCTCTCGTAGAAAAAAGAAAATCTCAATTTCATAGAGAGCAAACTACTGATTTAATCTTTATGGAGTTAAGCGATCTACAATCAGAGCTTTCGGGGCACGTTGAATCATATTTCGAATACTTGTTAAAAATTAGGCAAGAACCAGAACTTGCAGCATCTGGCGAAATACCGATTCCTACACCTAAATCTATTAATATTGATGTATTAAATGAACTATATAAACAAGTTGCCCTAGATCTTACTAGAGAACAACGATTAGCTATAAAACGCTTTCCTAACCGAGTTGAAGTTATATTTCAGACAGCACAAGACTCTTATGACTCTATTGTTAATAAAAAAACTCATTGTATTCAATCGATTAAAAACACTATAAAATTAAGTTGTATAACAATACATGAATTAAATTCTCTATATGAATGTAGAGAAAGGTATATGGAATCTAATTTAAACTCTAATCAGCTTGTTGAGCCAATTTTAAAAAGCCTTGGATATACGCAACAAGACATAGATGTATCAAGAATCGAAGAAACTCAATTTGATTGAAGATACATAATAAGGCACTAATAAGCTGTTCAAGCTGGGACGACAACAGTCTCTAGACCAGAAAACGAAAAGTTTAACGGTCTAAATAGGCCCTATTTTCCCTCTAAGCTCATATAGCACCGCTATCCCAAATCACTCAACCAAAGTTAATGGCGCAAAAACACCCGCATCTTTATAACCCAAGTTTTTATCGCCATTTTTAGGCTCTATCGACACCGAACCGATAAAATGCTCTCGACTAGCACTACCGTCGTTATCGCAATAAGCCAGCATAAAGCCGAGTTCTTTATTGGTGGTTAATGTTACTGGTTTCGCGTCATTAAATTTTTTAGTTCCCGCCTTAGTGGTTACGTAATCAAAACTGTCATCGTAAACATCTAAAGCCACTTCCCAAATAAGTTTATGTGGTGCCATGGCTTGACGCTTCCATGCACTTTTAAGGTGGTCATTGAGCAACATAAAATCAGGCTGGCCATCTTTAGTTTTATAGCCAATATCAACCGCTTGGTTGTCGAGTGCCACATGGTAGGCAAAGGCATTGAAGTTAAATTGGTGCTCGCCACCGGATCTGTCTTCATCAATAAAAATTTCTAAGCAATCGTCATCCCAATAGGCATTTAATGGATCTGGATGATTATCAAAAAGTACATCGTCTTGAATTTCCGCTAAAAGATAAATTTTGTTTTTGTCCCACATCACTTTGAAACGACCGGAAAAATCTTCCGCACTGGGCATGTCACCTAGAATATGGTGATTAAGTGGTTGCCATGTTGCGGTTTGCCATAATGAGTCCATCACGCCATCAATAGCAGGCGCTACTTGGGTTTGCTTAGCTTCAAGTGCTTGTCCTGTTGTGGCGAATATTGACAAACCACTCAGGAATAACGCTTTAGTTAAACGACTAATTTTGTTTGTTTTCATACTAAAATCCTAAACTTCACCTACACCAATAACATTATGTGTTACTTGCAATAAACTTTATCGCGGCATGCTCAACTTGCGTCACTATCGCATTAATACTTTGCTCAATGCTAATAATATTAACATCTAGCTCTTCACCTTTTTGTTGTGATAGTTTCGGGTGTTCAAGCGTTTGAAACTGGCTATGTAACAAGTCCACAGGAAAAAAGTGTTCTGAACGTTTTTGCATACGTTGTGCGATGACACTTTCACTGCCTGCTAAGAAGAAAAAGTGCGGCTTGAAACCTAACACTCTTAGCATATCTCGATGCACTTTCTTTAAGCCAGAATGTGCTAAAACAATCGATACTCCTTGCTTAGCTTTCATTGTTAAACAGCGCTGTAAGTGCTGCATCCATTGCGATCTAAGTTCGTCGGTAAGCGCTTCACCTGCCGCCATTTTTGCTTTTGCGTTATCGCTATGAAAATCGTCGGCATCAATAAAACTATAACCGATTTTTTCTGCCAGCTGCTCAGCAACCGTTGATTTACCGCTGCCACTGACGCCGATAATTATAAATAAATTTGCCATATTTCTACTGTATAACGCCTATTTTTCGGTGGTTAATTGCTCTGTGGTTAATTGCTCAATGGTAAAGTCACATCCAACTGGTAGTGCTTTCCTGACTGAATATTTTCAACTTTGTTACCAACAACACGCACACCATTAACAAGCATAACTTGTTGTTTAGCTTTATCATCACGGTTTATTTTCACGGTAAAATTGGCATTTAAAAACTTACGTTTCACGGTCATTTTTTGCCAATGAGATGGCATTTTAGGCGCAACAACTAAACAACCAGCTTCGCCTTTTAAACCGCATAATTCTTCAATAATACAGCGATATACCCACGCTACCGTTCCGGTGTTAAATAACTGACTTGAGCGCCCTGCCATTTCAGGAAATTGCTGAAATGCACCTCGATAATAATTGGGAATAAAACCCGGTAATTGCTGACGAACTAAAACATCTTTTTCGCTGCTTAACATTTGTTGAAGAATTTTCAGCGCTTTGTCGGCTTGGCCAATTTGGAACAAACTGTAAGCATAGAAAGCACTGGCATGATTATAAACCGAGCCATTTTCTGCCGTACCAGGGTATTTTTGCGTTAAACGGCCAATATCTTCACGCATTTTTGTGTAACTTGGCGCTAGCATCATCGGGCCAAATGGCGTCGACAATTGCTGGTCAATTTCGTGTAGTAAGCTGTCAGTTTTTGCTTGGTTAGCAGCACCACTTAACATTGCCCAACTTTGTGGATTAAGGAAGATTCGCCCTTCGACATCATCAGCAATACCAAAGCATTTATTGTCATCTGTAATGCCTCTGGCATACCAGTTACCATCCCATAAATGTTTATTCACTGCATTATTCAAGGCTTGCGCTGCGTACTGATATTCAGCCAATTTGTCATCGTTAGATAAGCCGTAATTTTCTTTAATGCTGCACCATTGTTTTAGTGCGTAAGCCGTGGCAAGTGATAGCCAACTGGATACACCTTTACCTTTATGGCCGACCATATTTAGTGGGTCGCACCAATCTCCCTGTTCAATAAAACTTAAACCTCTGCCGTCGGTAGCATTCAATAAGTAGTCGAGTGCAAGTTCAACGTGTTGGGCAACAGTACAAAGTGTTGTATCGTCACTAAAGGCTATTTTTTCTTGCAGAATACTAACGTCATTAGTTTCATCTAAATAAAGCTTCAAACAAAGCGGTAGCCATACACAATGGTCACTGTGCGGAATTAAGTTAATGTATTTAATTTCCGCATCAGGGTGTAAAAGAATACCGTCAGGCAAACAACCATCACGCTTTTGTTGAGATAACGAAGTCAACAAAACCTGTTTGGTTTTTTCTGGCGCGATAAAGCACATACCCATCGCGTCTTGTAGGTAATTTCGCGTTTGTGGATCTGTGGTTAATCTATTGCTATCGCCGTGATAAAACACTTGTCTTGGTAGCCAGTGGTTAACAAATTGGTCGAGCGCTTTGTCTTCACTTTCAAGGCTAAAATTTTGCTGAGACTGCTGAATATAATCTTGATAATGACCGTGACTTACTTCAAATGTTTGCTCATTAGCAAAGTAGCGACCTCTGATTTCTGCCACTTCTTTTTGCCCTTTACAGGCACCAAAAACAAATTTAAATTGCTGATTTTCTTGGGCAGATAACTCAATATCATACTGCATAACGGCAATAGCCGTTTCATAACACGCTTCATCTTGCGCTAGTTTTTTCGCCTTTATGCCATCAGGAAATTGTATTGAGCCTTCACCTTCAAATAATTGCTGGCTGGTTGTCCAACTACTAGGTTTTCGGTCGGCAAGTAAGAAGGTATCGTCTTTTAACTGCTGATATTTATCATAATCTTCAAGCTTTTGATAAGGCGTAACACTGCTAGCAATAATGGCATGACTTTCCGGATAGTAACTTGCCGATTGATTCATCCAAGATTTATAGCCAATAGAAAAGCACGGATAAATGCTGATGTTTTTTGCCTCATTAGTGAGGTTTTTAATTTCTAGTTGCCACAACTCATGACAACCTTCTACAGGTAGCGACAAAGTTAAAATAAACTCAATTGATAACTGTTCAATACGCCAAACAATATCAGCCATGCCGATAGAAAAAGTAAACTTATCTAGCGGTTTACGCATCGGCTCGTAAGGTATGGAGAATACCTGACCAGAATCATGGCATTTAACATAAAAAAATCGACCAGGGTGATGAGCAAAGTAACCTTGTTCCGGTTGCATAAAGGTTTTTGCTTCCATATTAGGTGCACCTGAGTACTTGCTTGGCTCAGGCTGCATAAATTGGCTAACGGCATAACCTCGACAATTCATGTGTACCATCATGGTTTTGTTCCATAAAAAGCCACTAGCAAATTTCATTGTTACAGGGTCGAAACAGTTTATTCGCTTAGTCACCACGTCATGCTGATATGGCAATACCTGTGTTGCCGATTGTTGTTTGCTATTCATCATTTAACTCGCTTCTCCAAATGACGTACGTTGCTTTAAGTCAGCTTGCAACTTGATAACGGCGGCGTCTGATAATGAGTAGAACCGAATAATGAACACTGAAATAACGGCAAAAACTCCGGGAATTAAGGTCATTAGCAACACAATGCCATGGGATGAGTCAGACGATTGCACTTGGTTTGCCACATAACCTAATGAGCCAAGCAGCCAGCCCATCATGGCACCAGCAAAAGCTCCGCCGAGTTTTTGCGCAAATGCGGCCGCTGAAAAAACCATGGCAGTTGCTCGTCTGCCATTTTTCCATTGAGAATAATCAGCGGTATCGGCATACATAGAAAAAACCAGTGGGGATTTTGGTCCCAAACAAAAGCCAATAATAATTTGCAGAGCAAACATCAAGTTAACTTGGCTTTTATCCAAAAAATAAAATGCACTGGAAAGCACGGCAACAATAATCATCAGTATCATTAGCAGTGTTCGTTTATCAAAGAATTTAGTCATTAACGGTGTACACGCAGCACCTAGCGCCAGTGCGATCATGTAAACAAATGAGAAGCTACCAATAAGATCTTCTCGGCCAACATAGTATTTAAAATAAAAGGTGCCTGAGCTTGCTCTGAGCGTAATTGTCATCATCACGATTAGCGCTAAGCTAAACAGAATTAACCAAGGTTTATTATTGAGTAAATCTTTAAGATCGGTACGAATAGGCGTGGGAGTTGTTTGCGGCGGCGCAATACGTTCGCGGGTGTTATAAAAGCTAATCATGAATAAAATTGCCGAAATAATGCCGTATAACCCCATCGTTAGTTGCCAACCCAATGCTTGGTCGCCTTGGCCTAATTGACTGACCAATGTTGGTGTGAAGTAAGCCACCAAGCTGCCGCCCGAAAATGCCCCGATAAAGCGGAAGCTAGTTAGTGTTGTTCGCTCTTGGCTATCTCCGGTCATCACACCAAGTAATGCACCGTATGGGACGTTGATAAAAGTGTACGCCAGCATCATAAAAATATAGGTGGCATAAGCCCAAATTAGCTTACCGTCACTGTCTAAATCAGGCACAGTAAACACTAGTACTCCGGCTGCCACTAATGGGATTATTCCCCAAAGTAGATATGGTCTAAATTTACCAAAACGTGTTTGAGTGCGATCAGCCAACGCGCCCATAATAGGATCTGAAAACGCATCAATTAAACGCGTTACTAACATCATGGTGCCGACCGCAGCTGGATGTAGACCAAAGACGTCGGTATAGAAAATGAATAGAAAGACATCGAACACTCGCCAATAGAAATTAGAAGCGACATCTCCACAGGCATATGATATTTTTTCTTCTAATTTAATGACTTGCATAACTATATTCCTAGCATCCAGTAAGCAATAGATAACTATTTTCTAGATAAATCTTGATTGCTAAAGTTTCAATGCATCAAGAGAGCTGACTATGCTTTTTAGTTTAATCACATAATCGCAAGAAATGAAAGCGCTTTCATTAAAATTAATTTACACGATTACAATCACGCTAACTTTCTTAAATAAAGCCTAACGAACGTACATTTCAGTTACACACAACGCACATTTAATACACCAAAAATCAATAAGATAAAATATAAAGCTTATTTTATGAACAAAAAAATATTGACGTAAATATTTTTTTCATCTAACTTTATGTAAGCGCTTACAAATACAAGCTTGCAATTATCGGCTTTTTAAAAAAACTCAAAATGTAAGCGCTTACAAAATTACTTATGAATAACTAGGTTGAATGTGATTAAATGTCTCGAGGGGAGATACAAGTGAATAACACAACATATAAAAAGTCACGCATAGCAACAAGCTTATCGCTAATATTAGGCGTTAGCACTGTTGCACCAATATATGCGGAAGAAGCGAGTAACGCAGAAAAAGAAATAGAAGTCATTCAAGTAACAGGAATGCGCTCAAGTATCAAAGAATCAACAAGATTAAAACGAGACGCAAGTGGTGTTGTTGATGCTATATCAGCAGAAGATATTGGTAAATTTCCTGATACTAACCTCGCAGAATCACTACAACGTATTACGGGCGTATCAATAGACCGTTCTAATGGCGAAGGCAGTAAAGTTACCGTGCGTGGCTTTGGCCCTGACTACAATATGATCACGCTCAATGGTCGTACTATGCCTGGCGCATCATTAGGTGATAACAGTACACGTGCATTTGATTTTGCCAACCTTTCTTCAGATGCCATTAAGTCAGTTTCAGTTTATAAAACTGGCCGTGCAGACATTGCAACTGGCGGCATTGGTGCAACCATTGATATTGTTACCGGTAAACCATTAGATAACCCAGGTTTGCAGGCAAGTTTCGGTGCAAAAGCATTACATGACACTACCAATCGTGTAGGCAGCGACGTTACTCCTGAGCTTTCTGGTTTATTAAGTTGGACTGATGACGATGAGCGCTTTGGTGCTTCTATCTCAGCTAACTTTCAACGCCGCGATAGCTCTGCTGCTGGTGCTTTTGTCAACCAATGGCGTACTAACGCATACGAAGATATTTCGAGCATTCCGCAACAACAAGACGGCACTCCTGCAGTTTTAACCAATGCGCCAGCTGCTGGGCAGTTATTCTCTTTGCCTTCTGATTTACGTTACTTTGTTCAAGACAATGAACGTGAACGTACCAATGCCCAAGTAACTTTACAATATCGCCCTGTTGACAACTTAACAGCAACGCTTGATTACACCTATTCAAAACAAGACATTCACGCTAACCGCGCTGAACAATCTATTTGGATGGATACCTACAAATCTGCGTTAACTTTTGATGACAATACCGTTAAAACACCTATTGGTTATAGCGAAGAACGTCGAGAGCAAGCACCTCGAGATCTTGGTTTAGCCCAACAAGAATTGAATCAAATAAATGAAAATAAATCTATTGGTTTAAATCTAGAATACGAAGTGAATGACCAATTCATTGTCACATTTGATGGCCATAGCTCTTCTGCTGATAGTCGCCCAGGGGCAAAGTATGGTAGCTGGGTAAATGCAGGTTTAGGTGCTAACGTCTCTGCAGCTCAAGGCGTAAACTTCAATAATGGTTTACCTGTGTTACTGATGACTTTTGACGATTGTGCTGCAAGTAGAGGCTTAAATTGTAATAACCAATTAGATAATTCTGATATTGGTACGTCTATTTTAGATAAAACTCGCGCTTCGCAAAAAACGGAAATAGACCAAGTTCGCTTAAGTGGTCTTTATGAATTTGATGAAGGTAGTATTGAATTTGGTATTGAGTCACGCTCAATGGAAAGTCATGCCTTACAATCAGATACTCGTCATACCATGGGTAACTGGGGTGTTGAAAACCCGGGTGAACTGCCTGATGATTTCTTAACGCCGGTAAATATTCCAAGCTTGATCGATGATTATAGTAGTACAGGTGCTTATTCGGGCGGTGTTACGGGTAGTGCTTCACAAATTGGTGCTTGGGCTGGTGATAACTATGGCTTCGACTTTCTGGCACATGACGCATATAACACTAACCGTAAAATTAAAGAAGATGTTACCGCGGTGTTTTTCCAATTTGAGCTAGCAGGTGAACTTGGCGGCATGCCATATAACTTGAGTGCCGGATTGCGATACGCTAGTACCGATGTTGATTCTACCGACAATATTGCATTACCAACTGCTGTAGTTTGGGAAGGTAATAATGACTTTAATGTAAAAAATGGCGGCGCTGCACAAGTATTTACAGGCTCATCAAGCTACGATCATTTATTACCAAGCTTCGATTTTGATCTAGAAGTCGTTAAAGATGTTAAAGCACGTTTTTCATATAGTAAAACCATTGCTCGCCCACGTTACGACCAATTAAGCGCAGCTCCGGGTGGCGTTGGTGGTCCAAGTAACCCAACCATTTTAGCAGGAGCTCAACTAGGCACAGCATCAAGTGGAGACCCTGGCTTAGTGCCACTTGAATCAGACAATGTTGATATTTCTGCCGAATGGTATTTTGAAGATACGAGTTATGTATCGATAGGTTTTTACGATAAACGCGTGAGTAATTTCACTGGTCGCCAACCCGTTACTGAAAATGTTTATGGTTTACGAGATGCCACGGCAGGTCCACGCGCTTTAGCAGCACAAGCAGCCTTAGAAGCACTAGGCTTACAGGTAACAGATACAAATCTATTTTCTATGGTTGCCGCGATGGAAAATGGTGTTGATTTCGGTTCAATGACCGCTGAAGAGTTTGAGCAAACATACGATATTTTGCCAAACGCTGATGATCCATTAATGGACTTTACGGTATCAAAATATGTTAATAATAAAGAAGCTAACATTTACGGTATGGAATTCGCCGTTCAACACTTCTTTGGCGATAGTGGCTTTGGCATTCAAGCAAACTACACTACGGTAAATGGTGATATTGGTTTTGATAACAATGGCGATCCTACCGTTACACAGTTCGCACTTGTTGGTTTAAGTGATACTGCTAACCTTGTTGCCATGTACGAAAAAGACGGTTTTCAAGCGCGTATTGCCTATAACTGGCGTGATAAGTTCTTAAATACCCAAGCACAATATATTAATGAGCCTGGTTATACAGAATCTTATTCTCAAATCGACTTTAACGTTGCTTACGAGGTGAACGAAGAGTTTTCGGTATTCTTTGAAGGGATTAATATTACTGAAGAATCTTCTCGAACTCACGGTCGAACACAAGCGCAGCTTTGGCGCTTAGAAGATTTAGGTGCACGCTATGCAATTGGTGCTCGCTATACTTTCTAGCTCAACATAAAAATGAAAAAGCCGCATAATTGCGGCTTTTTGTTTTTAATGACAATATCAAATAAGGTGTTAGTTATTTAAAACTGATGTCCAAAAACAAATACTGACAAGCGTATTCTCACTAGGTAGGAACAATGGATAAAGCAATTAAAAAAATAGTCATTGTTGGTGGTGGTAGTGCCGGTTGGTTAACGGCAGGAGTTATTGCCGCAGAGCACAAAATTGCGCAACAACAATCACTCGAAGTTACACTGGTTGAATCTCCCAATGTTAAAACCATTGGCGTTGGTGAAGGCACTTGGCCGTCAATGCGCAATACGTTAGACAAAATAGGCATTACTGAACTCGAGTTTATTCAACAATGTGACGCTTCATTTAAGCAAGGTTCAAAGTTTATCAATTGGCAAACAGGGAAGGATGATGAGTTTTATTATCATCCCTTTATGACGCCTGAAGGCTATAGCCAAATTGATTTACATAAACACTGGCAAGCAACACATTCCCAACAAGCTTTTGCCGATACCATTAATGCCCAATATCACACCTGTGAAATGGGCTTAGCGCCGAAACAAATTGCTACGCCACCTTATGCCGCAGTTACTAACTATGGCTACCACCTCAATGCTGGCAAGTTTGCCACTCTTTTGCAAAAACACTGCACCGAAAAGTTAGCTGTTAAACACCTAGTTGCCCATATAGAAAGAATAGTTTCTTCTTCATCAGGCGACATTGAGAAGTTGGTCACGCAAGATGGCCAAATGATTGAAGGTGACTTATTTATCGACTGTTCTGGTAGCGTGGGCTTATTGATTAATAAACATTTTAATATCCCGCTCATCAAGCAAGACAATATACTGTTTAATGATTGTGCATTAGCAACACAAGTCCCCTACTTTCAACAAAACAATATCGCTTCTGCAACATTATCCACTGCGCAAACTAGTGGCTGGATTTGGGATATTGGCTTACCTTCTCGTCGTGGTGTTGGTCATACCTATTCTAGTGCTCACACTAATGACAATGAAGCTGAGCAGCAGCTTCGCCAATATATCGCCAGCTCAATAGGTGATAAAGAGAGTGAAAAGCTTAATGTACGAAAACTGGCATTTATGCCTGGCTATCGGGAAAAGTTCTGGCATAAAAACTGTGTTGCCGTTGGTATGTCGGCTGGCTTTATTGAACCACTCGAAGCTTCGGCACTTGCCATGATTGAGCTATCAATCACCATGATCAGCGAACAATTACCACAAACCCGCCAGCAAATGGATATTACCGCTAAACGCTTCAACAGTCGTTTTAGTTACCGTTGGCAGCGTGTGATCGAATTTCTAAAATTACACTATGTGCTTAGCCAAAGACGGGATAGTGATTATTGGCGTGATAATCAAGAGGCAGCAAGTATTCCCGATCGACTCGCTGAATTAATAAAATTGTGGAAATATCAGCCCCCTAGTCGCTATGACTTTATTGAAAATGAAGAAGTATTTCCATCAGCAAGTTATCAATATGTGCTGTACGGCATGGGCTACCATACTCAGTCACATCAGCATCAAACCTTATTTGAAAATAACAAAATAGCAGAACAACTTTTTGCAAAAGTACAATTACAAAAACAACAATTTCAACAAGGTCTACCAACGAACCGTGCATTAATAAACCATTACTGCCAACAACAATAGTAAGAGATAAAGCATGAGTGATACTGCAATAAAACATGTTGTCATTGCCGGTGGGGGTACCGCAGGTTGGATGACAGCCGCCGCCTTTTCAAAGCTACTTGGCAATAACATTAAAGTCACCTTAGTTGAATCTGACGAGATTGGTACCGTAGGTGTGGGAGAAGCAACCATACCACCCATCAAAAACTTTCATAAATTGCTCGGTATTAATGAACAAGAAGTCATGAAAGCAACACATGCAACCTTTAAGCTAGGCATTAGTTTTGAAAACTGGGGGCAAGTGGACGATGAATACATTCATTCATTTGGCGTTACGGGTAAGGAATGCTGGGCAGGTGAGTTTCACCACTTTTGGCTCGATGGAAAAATGCGTGGCCATAAAGATGAATTTGGTGAATATTGTTATGAGTTACAAGCAGCTAAGCAGAATAAATTTGCACTTAGCAAAGATATGCCGATTAATTATGCCTATCACTTAGATGCAACACTTTATGCACAATACTTGCGTAAATTTAGCGAGAAGTTAGGCACCGATCGTGTTGAAGGGAAAATTTCTCAAGTCGATAAATGCCCTTCAACAGGTAATATTAGCGCAATCACTTTAGTTTCAGGTAAAACCATATCAGCTGACTTATTTATTGATTGCACAGGCTTTAGAGGCCTTTTAATAGAGCAAGCATTGCATACCGGTTATGACGATTGGTCACACTGGTTGCCTTGTGACAGCGCTATTGCCGTACAAACGAAGTCAGTGTCAAAACCCAAACCTTATACTCGTTCTATCGCTCATAAAGCGGGCTGGCAGTGGCAAATACCACTGCAACATAGAGTCGGCAACGGTTTAGTTTTTTGCAGTAAATATCTATCTGATGATGATGCGAAAACCTTATTACTTGATAATATTGACGGTGAAACGATCACTGAACCTAGAGTAATAAAATTCAAAACCGGACGTAGAAGAAAGGGCTGGCATAAAAACTGTGTTGCTATTGGTTTGTCTAGCGGCTTTATTGAGCCATTGGAATCAACCAGTATTCACCTGATCATGACCGCTATTGTACGTTTGCTACGTTTGTTTCCATATAACGGCGTTACGGAATCAGGCATTAAGGAGTACAACAGTAAATTAGATTCAGAATTAAATGCCGTACGCGACTTTATTGTTTTGCACTATAAGGTTAACCAACGCCAAGACAGTGAATTTTGGCAACACTGCCAGCACATGGAAATACCAGAATCACTTGCGCATAAAATAGCTTTATTTAAAGAAACAGGACGTGTATTTCTAGATGACGGTGATATTTTCCGCGTTGATTCTTGGACACAAGTTATGTTTGGCCAAGGTTTATTGCCAATGCAATATCATCAAATAGCCAATGTTATGAGCGATGATGAACTTCAGAAGTTTTTAGCAAGTATGAAATTAGCCATTACTCAAGCTGTTGAGAAATTGCCCGAACATGATGACTTCATTAAGCATTACTGCCCTTCGAACTGAGTGTTAGCGCAGATTTAAGACACAAAAAAAGCAACCATTTGGTTGCTTTTTTAATGATAAAAATAATTACATTGCTTGAGAGTTTTTTGATGGAAACTCAATACGTTCACCAAATTTATTTAATATCTCTACTCGCCCGTCACAGACTGCGATAATAGACTTACCTTCTTTGTAACTTTCTGGAATAACTACACGACCATTATTAAGCTGCGGGAAAACCTCAACACTATGCTGCAGTTCAAGTGACTGTTCGCCATAGTAAATAATAGTTACCTCTCTAGCTCTTGAGTCTGCTGTTACAGAAGTCAACATGGCTATTCCCTGTATAGTTAAGCATAAATAATAGCGCTATTTTAACTAAACCAGAAAAGCAAACTGTTGTAAAAATGAACAGATACTGCAACAAATTGTAATCGGGTTACAGGTAACTTCAACTGAAACCCGATACACACTAACCTTAAGTTTTCGCTACTTTTGACAACTTATAGTCGCGGTTTCAGCGGAGTTAGGCTCAATAATTATATCAGCAAAACTCAAACTCTCCGCCCCAGTAGTACTTATCTGAAATGGGCTAGTTACCTGTGAAAAGTCTACGCCAGTATCTTCAAAACATTGCAAATCAATGGAGATGTTTTCCCAGCTATCTAACGCCATCGAATGCAGAACTTTTGTCAGATTTACTGAGCCTGGGCATTGCTGCTCACAAGCCATAGACAATAAAATTTGCGCATTACTCACAGAATTGACTTTCACCGAGAATGTTAATGTCGCATTAGCTTCTTTATATGCGCGTAAATCTTCAGGAAAGTTACTCGTTAACACCACGCTAGCCTGTTTGCTACCGTCAAAAGATACTGTTCTAGCATCTTCTTGCACCGTTTTATCTAATGTTTGTAATGTAACCGCGCCAAGCGACTGCACGCTAGAAGTGATATCAGCACTTTCATTTCCCGACTTTAATTGCATTTTCCATGGCATTTTTGCTGCACCAACAAACAAGGCTAAATTCGGTAATTGATCATGAGAAACTTGTGATGTTTCATCAAAATCATTGCTTACCATCACCCTATCTTGATAACTCAAACCATAACCAAATTTAAATAGCGGCTGATAATTCACATCATAATGATTAGTTGCCGTTTGATCAGCCGTTGCTGGCCAAGAAAAAGATAAGCGACCTAAAAAGTCATGGTTAACTTCATTTTCACTATTTTTAAGCAATACTTCTGCAACACCATGACCTTCTGTACCTGGTAACCATGCTGCGACAAAAGCATCAGAAGCATTCAGCTCAGCATTTACCCACATAGGTCGACCACTAATAAACACGGCTACAACGGGTATGCCTTGTTGCTTAAGACGCTTCAAAAGCGCTAAGTCTTTTTTATTGCCACGTTGAAACTCTAAATTATCTCGGTCGCCATGGCCTTCGGCATAAGGCTCTTCGCCAAAGACGACAATTGCAACATCAGGTTTTTTGGCAAAACTACCATCAACGCTCAGTGTCGCGCTTCCGCCAGCTAAAGATGTTTGTTGATTAATACCGTCAAAAATAGACTGAGCACCAGGAAAATCAGAATTTTTATTACCAGTACCTTGCCATGTAACCGACCAGCCACCTGACTGCTTGCCAATATTATTTGCCGCATCACCAGCAACCAAAATATGACTCTTTGGCGAAATCGGTAAAATATTGTGATTATTTTTCAATAAAACCAGTGATTCTCGCACGGCTTGACGAGCAACATCACGGTGACTTGTTTGGCCAATTAATTCCGTTTTACCTGATAACTTACGTGTTGCCGGGCTTGGTTTTTCAAATAAGCCCGCACGTAATTTCACTCGTAAAATTCGACTTACTGCATCATCAATTCGGCTTTGCGAAATTTCACCTGACTTAACTTGCGCAATAGTATTTTCATAAAGTGGCTTCCATGCATCGGTTGGTACCATAAAAATATCTAGGCCTGCATTGACTGATTGCGGGCAGCTTTCATTAGTACAGCCTTTAACTTGCCCGTGACCATTCCAATCTCCGACCACAAAACCATCAAAGCCCATGCGATCTTTTAGAATGTCAGTAAGTAAATATTTATTACCGTGATTTTTCTTACCATGCCAGCTGTTAAATGACGCCATAACTGACTGTGCGCCAGCATTTAAACCGCCAATATAACCTTGAGCATGAAGTTCAAATAGTTGTTTTTCGGTTGAAATATTATCTCCTTGGTCATCGCCAGCGACTGTGCCACCGTCGCCTAGGAAATGTTTCACGGTACTGATAACACGGTCGTCAGATAAAAAATCTTTATCAGGTGAGCCTTGTAAACCTTTAACCACCGCGCTGGCATAATTTCTCACTATAGCGGGGTCTTCTGAATAACCTTCATATGTTCTTCCCCAGCGGTCATCTTGCACTACAGCAACGGTTGGAGCGAAAACCCAATCTATTCCGGTCACCATAACTTCTACCGCGGTGATAGCAGCAATTTTTTCTATTAAGTCAGGATTATTAGCTGCACCTAAACCAATATTGTGAGGAAATAGCGTCGCGCCAATAACATTGTTATGACCATGAACCGCATCGGTACCCCACATAGTTGGAATAGCTGAGCCATCAATACTGCTATCAATAGACGCTTGGTACATATCTTCTGCAAGTTTTATCCAGTCTTGTGGTGTTGCCTGTTTGTTATTGTTAGGAAAAGACCCGCCACCATTTAAGTATGAGCCAAAGCCATACTTTCGCATGTCTTCAACGGTGATATCTCTTATTTCAGGCTGGATCATTTGCGCAACTTTTTGCGCCAAGGTCATTTCAGCAACTAAGTTCGTAACCTTGAGCTCAAGTGCTTCATCATAGGGTAATGCTTGCGGTAATTTCGGCCAAAACTCTGCAACTTCATCAACAGTTTGAATGTTACTTTTATCAATTTTTTTTTCGTTATCAGCACACCCTAACGCACCCGCTAAAATCAAGCTCATAGTAAGCTTCACCACTACACTTTGAAACTTGTTACTTTTAAATGCTTTACTATTAACAGCATGTTTTTTATTAATTTTCATCGTCATTACTTTCCCGGAATAAATGATAGAAATTTTATTTTTGTATATTAATTTTGTGACCATTAACGCCGTAATAAGCTATATAGAGATAGCAGAACATCGGCAGAATAAATGCGGTATGAACACCAATTTCATCAGCTAGAAATCCTTGCGCTAAAGGCACTATGGCGCCACCAACAATTGCCAAACACAAAATGCCAGAACCTTGACTAGTCAATCTTCCCAAACCACTTAGGCTTAAACTGAAGATTGTTGGAAACATAATTGAGTTACATAAACCAATTAACAAAATAGCTACCATGGCAATGTCACCATTACTGCAAATAACAACAGCTAATAGGAAAACCGCAACAAAGGCATTAAAGGCTAGTACTTTGCCCGCCGCTATTTTTTGCATAACAATTGCGCCAGCAAAACGGCCAACCAGTGCGCCGCCCCAGTAATATGCAATATACTTAGCTCCCTCAGATTCTACTAAGCCAGCAATATTCTCTAGCGACAAGAAGCTTACTAAAAAGCTGCCGATTGCCACTTCAGCACCAACATAAACAAAAATAGCTAATGCCCCTAAAGACAAATGTCGATGTTGCCAAGCGCTGCCTTTTGCTTTTTCTTCGGTTGCATCAGCAAGGTCTACTTGTTCAACTGCTGGTAGTTTCAACCATGAAAATGTTGCCGCTAACAGCAACAAAAGCGCAGCTAATAATAAATATGGTAATTGTACTGATTGCGCAGACTCTGCTGCCGACATAGCACTAGCAGCTTGATCTAAAATTAAATAGGCGCCAAAGAAAGGGGCAACCGTTGTGCCTAGCGAATTAAATGCTTGTGTCATAGTTAAACGAGAAGAGGCAGTTTCTGTTGGGCCAAGCGTACTTACGTAAGGATTGGCAGAAACTTGCAAAATAGTAATACCACTTGCCAAAGTGAATAAAGCAGCTAAAAATACCGGATAGCTATGGGATGAGGCCGCAGGGTAAAACATCGCACAACCTATAGCGGCAACAACAAGTCCAATCACAATACCTTTTTGAAAACCATGCTTTGAGACAATTTTGCTAGCAGGAATTGACACGAGAAAGTATGCGCCAAAAAAGCAAAATTGGATTAGCATCGCTTGACCATAAGATAAGTCAAACACCGCCTTTAAATGCGGGATCAATATGTCGTTCAGGCAGGTTATAAAGCCCCAAAGAAAAAATAGCGTCGTTAATGATGTCAACGCAAAACGGTAATCTTTACCTTTTTCATCGCTATCATTATTTAGTGTTGTCGATGGTGTTGATAGATTTACCATCATGCCCCCTTAGCTGATACCTGTTGATTTTGGTCATAGCTTTAAATAAGAATGATTAAATAAAAACCAGTTGACCTTTTAGTTATTAGCCACTAACATTTCAAATGTAAGCGCTTTCATTTGAATTTCATTCTTACAGAAGCTCAAATTTTTTTCAAGTGAAATGTAAGCGCTTACAGAAAAGAGTTGCTCGTTAAGAAAATGACTTAGCGACGCTAATTATCAATGTGTTGATTTTACTAAAAGAAGACAATGTAAAAATGATGAACTTATCTCTCCCCGTAAATTCGCCAATGCGCAGTAAAAATTTTACCTACGGCGTAGCAACGGCTGCTTTTCAAATTGAAGGCGGTGTCGCTGACAGACTGCCTTGTATTTGGGATACCTTTTGCGCAACGCCCGGCAAAGTTGTTGATAATTCAAATGGTGATGTTGCCTGTGATCATTACAATCGCTGGCAAGATGATATCGAGCTTATTGCTTCACTATGTGTTGACGCTTACCGTTTGTCATTGTCATGGCCAAGAATTATTAAACAAGATGGTAATCTAAACCAAACGGGTATTAACTATTACATTGCCATTTTAGACCGACTAAAAGCGAGAGGCATTAAAGCCTATGTAACACTTTACCATTGGGATTTACCACAACATTTAGAAGATGAAGGTGGTTGGTTGAATCGTAATACTGCTTATAAATTTCAAGATTATGTGAAAAAAACAGTCGTAGCATTCGGCGACAGAGTGCATTCTTACGCAACACTAAATGAACCTTTTTGTAGCGCTTACCTTGGTTATGAAGCCGGTATTCATGCGCCAGGTCACGCCGATATCAATTATGGTAAAAAAGCCGCACACCATTTATTGCTAGCACATGGTTTAGCGATAGAAACACTCAAAAAACACAGCCCTAATACACAAAATGGCATAGTGCTAAATTTTACGCCAGCTTACCCAGAAACAGGCTCAATTAAAGACAAAATTGCTGCTGAATACGCCGATGACTATTTTAACCAGTGGTACATCAAGCCAATCATGGATGGTACATATCCAGCCATTAATCAACAATTACCTAAGCAACAGCAACCTGATATTTTACCCGGTGATATGGAAATCATTTCGCAAGAGCTCGATTTTTTAGGTATAAACTTTTACACCCGAGCAGTATATCGACACAACTTAGACAGTGGATTTGAAGAAGTACAAATACCTAATGTTGCGCGTACCGATATTGGTTGGGAAATCTATCCGCAAGCATTTACCGAGTTATTAATATCGTTAGATGCTCGTTATACCCTGCCGCCAATTTACATTACAGAAAATGGTGCAGCAATGGATGACCACTGCATAAATGGTGAAGTTAACGACCAAGGGCGAGTTGATTATTACAATCAACACCTTAATGCGGTCGCCAGTGCAATTTCTCAGGGAGTTGATGTGCGAGGATACTTTGCTTGGAGTTTAATGGATAATTTTGAATGGGCTGAAGGTTATTTAAAACGCTTCGGTATTGTGCATGTTGATTATAAAACCCAAATTCGAACTATTAAAGCCAGTGGTTTAGCCTTTCGTAATTTGATAGCCTCAAGAGCAGACTAATAATAAGAATAAAATATGACTAAACTCCCATTTTCTGAAAAAGTTGGTTATGCCGTTGGAGATGCCGCTGCAAATTTAGTGTGGCGTGGCGCTCTTGCGTACTTAGCTGTTTTCTATACCGATACTTTTGGCATAACCGCAGCAGCAACGGCGATGTTATTTTTAGTTGTGCGTTTATCGGATGGTGTCACCGATATTATTATGGGTATGGTTGCTGATAGAACACAAACCCGATGGGGGAAGTTTCGTCCGTGGATTTTGTTCTCTGCCCCGGTTTTAGGTTTGTTTATGGTGCTTTGTTTTAGCACCCCAGACCTGAGCGAAAACGGCAAACTTGCTTACGCATATTTTACTTATATTGGGCTAACGTTAGCCTATACCATCAACAATGTTCCCTATTCTGCATTAATGGGAGTGATGACCACTTCTGATACAGAAAGAACCAGTTTGTCTGGCTTTCGCTTTGCTGGGGCTTTCGCTGGTGGCTTATTAGTCATGGGTTTTTTACCAAAATTAGTTGCATACTTTGGTCAAGGTAATGATGCTGTCGGCTATCAAACCACCATGTATTTGTTTGCTGCCATCTTGGTATTTTTGTTGGTGATTACATTCGCCAGCACAAAAGAAAGAATTACCACGCCACAGCAAAAATCTTTAGGGTTATCTCAAGAACTCAAAGACTTAATGAAAAACTTACCTTTAATTGTTTTGCCATTATTAGCCATGAGTTTGTTTTTCTATTATCGCAATATGATCAGCGGGACATTTTTCGTTTTAGTAATGACAACGATGTGGTTCATTATCAAACGTTTTATCAAAACACCAACTGATAAATTATCAAGTACTCAGCTTGATATGGTTGACTTACTCACCAATAAACCTTGGCTAATACTGTTAGCACTTGGTTTTCTCACTATGATGTTCAACGGCATTAAATACGGCGTTATCGCGTATTATTTCAAATATTACATTGGCGACGAATTGATGACCGGACAATATTTTGTGGTGCTATTACTCGTGTCTATTTTAGGTGCGCTTTGCACTAATTACCTTGCTAAGCGCTGGGGTAAACCTCAGCTATTAATTATCGCCTTGCTGACCAGTACATTATTTACCATTCCTTTCTTTTGGTTAGAAAGCGATCAAATAACCGCCATATTTATTTTGGGCTGCTGTGCAGAGTTTTTTGCCGCCATGATTCCAACGTTATATTTCACTATGTTGGGTGACTGTGCTGATTACTCGGAATGGAAAAATAAACGCAGAGCTACAGGGTTAATTTATTCAGCAGGAACCTTTGTACAAAAGACTGGTGGTGGCTTTGCCGGAGCCTTAGTATTATTAGTCTTAGCTGGCTATGGCTACGATGGCATGGACTCAAGCACCATAGCAGCATCACTACAAGGGATGAAATTACTAATGAGCTGGATTCCCGCAGCTTTTGCTGTACTCAGCGCCTTATTAATATTGTTCTACCCGCTGAGTAGTGAAAGAAATAGCCAAATCGGTGATGAGCTTGAGTTGCGCCGAAAAAATCGAGTAAACAATTGATCATTAACGGGTCTAGCGATTTAAAGTCCAACTATATATGATATTATTCAAAGCTTAGTTTTGACACTGAGTCTGAGAAACGAAAGGAAAATCATGGCGACCATTTACCAAGTATCTGAATTAGCAAAGGTATCACTTGCCACCGTTTCACGGGTGATGAATGGTAATGCGAAAGTCAGTGATAAAACGCGAGAAAAAGTTTTATTGGCAATGAAAGAACTTGGTTATCGACCAAATTCAATTGCTCAGTCATTGGCGTCTAGTCGAGGCAATAGTATTGGCTTATTAGTGTCAGAGCTGCATGGTGCTTTTTTTGGCGAAATGATGGCCGGTGTTGAAAGTGAACTTAGGTCAGCCGGTAAGCACATTATCGTTACTACAGGTCACAGCATTGAAGAAAAAGAAAAAGAAGGTATTGAATTTCTTATTAGTAGAAATTGCGATGCTATTATCTTACATGTTGAAGCCGTTTCAGATGAATACTTAGAAGAATTAAGTAAGGGTAAAACACCCATTTTCATCATCAGTCGCTATGTCGAAAACCTTGCCGAACAATGTATTAGTTTAGACAATGAGCTCGGTGGTTATTTGGCAACAAAATCCTTGTTAGAACTAGGCCACACTGACATTGCTTGTATTGCCGGGCCACAGTACAAGTTTGATGCGAAAGCTCGCTTTGATGGCTATAAGCGAGCATTGGCAGAATATAATATCACTTTCAATGAAGAGCTTTTTTATAGCGCCGACTTTAAAGAAACCGGTGGTAGTGAAGGTATCGCACATTTAATGGCGCAACAGCAAAAATTTACCGGCTTAGTATGTGGTAATGATGAAATGGCCTCTGGTGCAATGAATTTTGCCCGTGAACGTGGCTTGTCGTTACCTGAAGATCTTTCTGTTGTTGGTTTTGATGATGTTATTTTTGCTCGCTATATTCACCCGAAATTAACCACCATATTAAATCCAGTCAATGAGATGGGCCGAATGGCAGCTAAGTTGGTATTAAAACAGATATACCAAACCAAAGAACAAACAATTCAGCAGGTATTTAAACCTTCACTCATTGTGCGCGAATCTACGCAATTAATTAACCGCTAAATGTACTTGTTAGGCTTCATGTTATGAATACACCTGTCGATCAGAGCCAATGCCCGTTATGCCAACAAAGTAATTTATGTGGCGTTAATGGCAAAGAAGCGTGTTGGTGTGTACGTAGTGATATTAAACGCGAACTACTGGCGCAGGTACCTGAAGAGCTCTCGGGAAAATCATGTGTTTGTCAGCAGTGTATTGATAAATTCAATGCCGTAGAAATTATCAATAAGACTTAACAAGTACTGTGAAAGTGTTAGTATTATTCGTTCTGTAAGCTGCTTCAAACATGGAGTGTTCTATGTCACATACTCAACAAGACGTGGTATTTAATATCATCACTACGCCGCTTGGCGACCAACTAACATGGCGTTGGGAAGAGAAAATGTCAGCTTTATTAACTGAGTTTTCTTGGGAAAAAAAAGACCGTATTCTAATCACATTACGTGAACTATTCAGTGAAGAGTGGAATAAGAAAACTATCAAAAAAGCACCTTCACCATTGAAAAATGAACTAGGTGAACTCACTCACCTAAGCAAAGAACAACTAATATTTACTCGCCCTGCTTCTGATGAAACACCAGCACTTGCTTTAATTTGGTGGCCTTGGGGTCATGGCGCAACCTATTCTATGCGAATAAAAGTATTAGATATTACTTATAGCGAAGCAGACCTTCAGCAAGCTCGAGCAAGTTTATTCGCCAAATTATTCAATCGTAATAAGATGAATTGAGCCCGAAACTCGCTTGTTAGCCGCGACAACTAAGCTACAATTATTGTTCAGGACTTCAAGCTCACAGGATGTTCAAATGATAACGCTAACACTTTACTTTGCGACCAATAGAAACCATATTGGTCAACGTTGGACTCCAGATAGTTACGGAAAAAACTTCAGTGCAGATCGCGCCAACAACCTACGTTTTGGCCATATAACTGTTGAAGCTAGTGCCAACAAAATAAAAGAATTCCTTAACAATAAAGTTAATAACCGTATTGGCGATGGTGAAGGGCTATCGGGTTATATTGAAGATAAGTTGCGTAAGAAAAATTCTATTACCGCTTATGAAGAGCCCTCTTCTTCATCAACCGATAAGCCACTTGCCTCAACCGCCGCTTTTCAAGCATTAAAAATACAAATGGAAGCACAACGTGACGTTGTTGTTTTCATTCATGGCTTCAATGTTGACTGGGTTGAAGCAGTTGCTTCTGCCATGTCATTAGAACTGATGTTAAATCGAAATTCATCAGACCAATCGAATATAAAAGATACCAGTGTTTTTCTTTTTTCATGGCCATCAAATGGCGATATGCTAAAGAATAAAGCCTACCTATCAGACCGCAGAGATGCGCGTGACTCAAGCATTGCAGTTGCAAGAGGCTTATTAAAGTTGCGTGACTTTTTAATGACATTAAGACCAAAACACCATGACCCAGCATTAGCCGAATGTGGCCAGCAACTACATCTACTTTGTCACTCAATGGGAAATTATGTTTTACAGCATACGCTGGCATCATTATATGAGCTTAATAACCAGAAACATTTACCGCAATTATTCCAGCATATTTTTATGTGTGCACCCGATGTTGATGATAATGTTTTTGAACTTGAACAATCGATGGCGAATGTGCAGCAATTAGCAAAGCAAATATCTGTTTACTATAACAACGGCGATATGGCGATGTATATTTCTGACTACACCAAAGGCAATATTGACCGATTAGGTCACAATGGTGCCGCTAGACCACAGCAATTACATAACAAAATTAAACAAATCAATTGTTCAGATGTTGTTGGCGGTATTACCGAGCACAGCTATTACTTATGGGCAACGGTTAATGATGATATCAGGCAAAGTATTGATGACGTTGCAAATGACGACAGTATCCGAAAAAGGAAAGTACAGTCAGCTCAAAGTTGGCGCTTAACATAAGTTTATATTTAGATGAAAGCCAAGTAATTTAAGAGTTTAAACTTGGCTTTTTTAAATAGAGCCCCAAACTGTTACCAACGACATTAGCCGTTAACGAGAAAGTGCACCCATATACTGGCAAAGTAACCTAACGCTATTACTGGCGTCCACTTCAAATGGCTAAAGAAAGTATACTGGCCGCGCGCTTGTCCCATAAGAGCTACGCCAGCTGCAGACCCTATCGAAAGCAAACTTCCGCCTACACCTGCAGTTAATGTTACTAATAACCACTGCATTTGGCTCATATCTGGTTGCATTGACAATACAGCAAACATCACCGGAATATTATCAACAATTGCTGAAAGTATACCGACCAAAATATTAGCCGTTGTTGGTCCAAGTTCGCCATAAATAAAGCTCGAGGTAAGTGACAAGTAACCAATAAAACCTAAACCTCCAACCGCAAGAATAACGCCATAGAAAAAGAATAAAGTGTCCCACTCAGCTTTAGCTATTTTATCAAAAATATCAAAATCATCTTCTACTTCATGGCTTGTGGGAATGTCTGATTTATCAATATGTGTATTGCCAAACTTGCGTAGGTAGTAGCCATAAAATTTAAGGTAAGCGAGCCCTGTCATCATGCCAAATACTGGTGGTAAATGGAGAAAGTTATGGAAGCTTACGGCGGTAACTATTGTCGCTAAAAATAAGCCAACAATAACCAAACCACCTTTTCTAATTTTAACTTGTTCGGCGGAGATCGCATCAGGTTTCCCCAGTGGTAAAGCAAATTGCATAATCAATGCTGGTATTAAGAAGTTAACTATCGAAGGTATAAATAATTTAAAAAATGTTTCAAATTCAATAAGACCTTTTTGCCAAACCATTAGCGTTGTAATATCGCCAAACGGACTAAATGCCCCGCCAGCGTTAGCGGCAACTACAATATTTACACAACCAATGGCAATGAATTTTGGTTTACCTTGCCCTACAGCTAATATCACCGCACACATGATTAATGCGGTTGTTAGATTATCGGCAATTGGCGAAATGAAAAAAGCTAAAATCCCTGTTAACCAAAATAATGCTCGATAACTAAAGCCCTTAATAATTAAGACATCTCGTAGGGCATCAAATACTTGCCGCTCTAACATAGAGTTTATGTAAGTCATGGCTACAAGCAAAAAGAAGAACAGCTCGGCATATTCTAAAAAATTGTGCCTAATCGCCACTTCAGCTGAATGGGTATCACCCATTTGCTGGTATACCGCAGCAATTAACAACCAAATAAGCCCTGCTGCAAGTAACACAGGTTTAGACTTTCGCATGTGAAACTTTTCTTCAAAGATCACGAACACATATGCTAATGCAAATATCGCTAAAGCGGCAAAGCCAACCCAGTGCGAAGTCAATGAAATCGCGTGAGCTTGGCCTTCACTCGCAAAAGTGGGGAAGCTGGCTAATACACTTAATATTAATAATAATAATTTCACAACCAACTACCTTTTACTTTACCACGAACTCACATAACACCATTTTTCATTTAAGGCTTGGAGTTTAAGATTCTCCAGTATTACTACCACCTATTTTTGGTGCGTGCTGAATAATACGATCAGCTAAGCGAGAAAACGGTAAACTCTGCAACCAAACTTTACCATGGCCAGATAGTGTCGCAATAAACAGCCCTTCACCGCCAAACAACATACTTTTTAAACCTTTGGTCATTTCAATATCATAATCAATACCATCACTAAAGCCGACTAAACATCCGGTATCAACTCGCAAGATTTCACCATTTAGCTCTTTTTCAATGATAGTACCACCTGCATGTAAAAATGCTAAACCATCACCTTCAAGTCGTTCTAAAATAAAGCCTTCACCACCAAAAAAGCCGCTACCTAAGCGCTTATTAAACGTAATATCTATTTTTGTGCCTAATGCCGCACATAGAAAAGCGTCTTTTTGACAAGTAACACCACCACCAATGTCAGCAAGATCAACACTAATAATAGACCCAGGATATGGTGCAGCAAACGCTACAGTTTTGCGGTTATTATCATGGTTAGTAAAGTGAGTCATAAATACTGACTCCCCCGTCATCATACGTTTTCCTGCCGAAAACAGCTTACCCATTATGCCTTGGTTAGCATCTGAGCCGTCACCCATTTTCGTTTCAAATTCAATGCCATCTTCCATGTAATTCATCGCGCCAGCTTCAGCAATGACAGTTTCATCTCGGTCTAGCTCAATTTCTACCATCTGCATTGACTGACCAATAATTTTATAATCTATCTCATGGCTTCTCATTGTCTTTCCTTGTTGATTGCAAACATAAAGTACTATCAAAGCAAATTACTGCTCTATTGGCTAGTAAAGGCTCATATTAGACATGAATTTTTACATTTATCAGTGAACATTTTTATTTGTAAACTGTCTATAATTCAACTCATTGAATATCCATATAAAGCTGCAAAGCTTTTTAACATGAAGATCAGGAAGTACATAGCATGTCAAAAATAACAACATTAATAATAGGCTTAGTAACAACACTCATATTTACGTTTGCATTTCCCAGTCAAGCAATGAAATTTGAGGAAGGCAAACACTATACCGTCGTTGCTGAAAAGAAAACCTTATCGCCTGAGCTAAGTGAATACTTTTCTTATTATTGCCCTTCGTGTCGTGCCTATGAACCTTACCTTGAGAGTTTTAAAAAAGTAATGCCAGAGCAAGCCACCTTCAACAAAGTTCATGTAGATTTTATGAGCCAAACCTCAGCTGAAATTCAATTCATGCTAAGTAAAGCGCTCATCATTGCTGAAAAAACAGGCGTTGATAGTAAGTTTTCTCCCGCTGTTTTTAAATATTTACAAACCGATAGAGCAACAATTAACAATGAAAAAGACATTCGTAATATTTTTGTTTTAAGCGGTGGTGACGCCAAAAAGTTTGATCAAGGTATGAAGAGCTTTTCTATCATTGGACAAGCTAAAAGAGAGAAAAAAATACAAGATAAGCTTTCAAAGAATCGTCAACTTACTAGCGTGCCAACTATGGTCGTTAATGGTAAGTATTTGATCGACAGTAAGTCACTAGATAAAAACAACTTCTTTTCTGAATACAAAGAGTTAGTCGCGTATTTATTTACCCTTTAACTCTGATATAACTTACACGTTATCTGATATTAGTTATTGTCAGAAATATAAAAAGCCGAATAATAATTCGGCTTTTTCAGTTTTAATTTTAGCGATAGTAAATTAACGGCGACGAGGCTTGTTAGGCTTAACTTTCTTTTTATCACCAAATGCCTGTTGTCGACCGTGCTTCTTTTGTCGACCTAAGGTGTTTTTGCGTGCCGGGGCATCTGTTTTTGTTAAATCAGGTTCATAGCCAGGAAACCATTGCTGCATTAAACGGTTATCAAGCACTTCTTCTACGGCTTCAAGCAGCCATGTTTCTGATGGGCTCATTAACGAAATCGCTAAGCCATCATTACCTGCGCGGCCCGTACGTCCAATGCGATGAATATAATCTTCAGCAATATAAGGTAGTTCATAGTTAATTACGTAACGTAAGTCACTAATATCAATACCACGTGCAGCAACATCTGTAGCCACTAACGCCCGAGTTTTCCCGGCTTTAAATTCAGCAAGTGCTTTATCACGCGCCCCTTGCGATTTATCACCATGTATTGACTGAGTTTTAACACCGTCTTTGCACATTTCCTTTGCTAGCTCGTCCGCACCTTGCTTTGTACGAGTAAAAATAAGCACTTGCTGCCAATTTTTTGAACCTATAAGAAATGAGGTTAATTCACGTTTTCGGTCACTATCAACGGTATAAACTATTTGTTCAACCTTGGCGGCAACTGTATTTCTTTCACTTACTTCAATAAGTTCAGGTTCATTAAGTAAGGTTTTGCTTAGCTTAAATATTGCATCATCAAAAGTCGCTGAAAATAATAGTGTTTGCCTTGTTGGTGGCAATCTATTAAGAATTCGATCAATTTCATCTTTAAAGCCCATATCTAGCATTCTATCGGCTTCATCAAATACGATGGTTTCAAGGTGAATCAATAAAACACTGCCATTAATGATATGGTCTAACAGCCTTCCTGGCGTCGCAACTAAAACATCTACGCCTTGTTCTATCGCGGCAATTTGCGGCTTAATACTAACGCCACCGTAAGCAACAGCAATATTGAGTTCAGTATTTTCCGCATAGCGTACAAAGCTTTTATATACTTGTTGTGCAAGCTCGCGGGTTGGCGTTAGTACTAAGGCACGAATGGGCCTTTGAGCTGGAATATTCTCGCCTAAGCGCTGTAAAATGGGTAAAGCGAAGGCCGCTGTTTTTCCAGTACCTGTTTGTGCTCCGGCCATAATATCTTTATTGGCAAGAATTGCGGGGATTGCTTGCTGCTGAATAGGAGTTGGCTGTTCGTAACCTAATGCTTTAACAACATCAGTAAGCGATTTATCTAGGGCTAATGAAGAAAAACTCATCGTAATTTATCGCTTCTTTTTCGATTGTTGCTGTTTAAGATCATGCTCAAGTTCATCAGGATAATACACTAATCCTTGCTCATTCTGACTTGGGAAAACTACCACAGCAAGTTCGTCGTCTGCTAGGCCATGCGACCAGCAGCTAAACCACTTATTGACCGAAATAGCTTCTGGCTTACACTCTTGCCATTCATCTGTTGCCCAAGCTTCGGCAAACTCTTGGTTTGGCCATACAGGTACACAGTCTTCCTCTTCCGTGTTGAGCATAACGCAGCCATGTTCATCTGTTAGTATCCACAGTTGATTATTCTCAACGACTTCTTTTAAAAAGTATGTTGCGCGTTGTGCATCATCCATCTGCAGTATTTGCTTTATTCTTGCTTGCTCTAACACGGTTTTTCCTATGAAAAATGAAACTAGGTAATAGTAAGTCTATTCTACAAAAATTTGCATCTCTTCGCCGATTTGTTTGCGCATTTCCATTAATTTTTTCGCACTTTCATGCTGCTTTATATCAGCTTCAGTCTCAGGAACCCACTGTGGTACGTGTTCAGACTGACCATTTTGATCAACAGCAACCATAATAACAATACAGTGCGTGGTTAAGCGGCGATTTAATGACTTCGGATCACAAGCATTAACTTCTAATGCAATATGCATAGAAGAATTTCCGGTATAAATAACTTTTGCTTCTACTTCCACTAGGCTCCCAACATGAATTGGCGCAACAAAGCGAATACCACCTGCATAAGCTGTTACGCAATATCTGCCACTCCAACCGGCAGCACATGCGTAAGCAGCTAAATCTATCCACTTCATTACTGCACCACCATGCACTTTACCACCAAAATTAACATCTTGTGGTTCAGCTAAGAATCGAAGCGTTATATCGCGTTGAGGTTGGTTCATTTATTTTCCTATTAAATTAATTTACTAGGGAAGTCTAATCAATAGAGCTCGAAGCTTACAATACCTAGTGTTTAGAGGTACATTACCATCTGTTATGTCATAGTTAAAATTATAAAGGTAAACCATGAAAATTTGGGTTGATGCTGACGCCTGTCCAGTGGTAATAAAAGAGATATTATTTCGTGCAGCAGAACGTACACAAACACCAACGACCTTATTAGCCAATCACTATTTGAAAACACCACCGTCAAAAGTAATCAGTTTTATACAGGTAACTTCAGGTTTTGATGTTGCTGATGATGAAATAGTAAAACGAGCTGCGCCAAAAGATTTAGTGATCACCGCCGATATTCCATTAGCTGCAGAGGTTGTTGAAAAAGGCTGTTTGGCACTTAACCCTAGAGGCGAACTCTATACAGAAAGTAATATTCGTCAACGACTCAATATGCGTGATTTTATGGATACTATGCGTTCAAGCGGCGTAGATACAGGTGGTGCTCCACCAATCAGCCAAGCTGATCGACAAGCCTTTGCTAATAACCTTGATAAACTGCTAGCTCAACGCTAAAACAAAAATGCCAACTCTAGGTTGGCATTTTTTATGGTTGTATTACTTAGCTGGGCTTGGCTTAATACGACGACCGCCGCCACTGTTACCACTTGGTTTTCCGGGACTATTCGCATAAGGGTTGCTGCTACTGCTATTACCCGTATGGCGTCTATTTTTACCTGTAGGTTTATGGCCTCGTGCATTATCACCCGAGCGTTGACCATCTTTATGTTCAGGCTTATCAGTTTTAAACTTTTTCGGCTTTTTAGCTTTTAATGCTCGTAATTTACGAGATGCTGGCAGCGCATGCACCGGCTCAAAGCCTTCAACAATTTCTCGTGGTAAATGTGTTTGGATCACATGTTCTACATCATTTAATAAATCTATTTCATCTGCGCAAACCAATGAAACTGCATGACCGCTCGCTCCAGCTCGGCCTGTACGACCAATACGATGCACATAATCTTCTGGTACATTAGGCAACTCAAAGTTAACAACTTGAGGTAACTGGTCAATATCTATGCCACGTGCAGCAATATCAGTAGCGACTAAAACGCTAATAGTACCGTCTTTAAAGTTCGCTAATGCTTTGGTCCGGGCACCTTGGCTTTTATTACCGTGAATAGCTGCCGCGCTTATGCCAGACGCATCTAATTGTTTGGTTAATTTATTCGCGCCATGCTTTGTTTTCATAAACACAATGACTTGTTGCCAATCATTAGTTTTAATCAAATACGTTAACAATGGCGCTTTTTTATTTTTATCTACCGAGTAGATTAGTTGTTCAACAGTTTCTGCTGTCGTATTTTTTGGGCTAACAGATATTTCTACAGGATTATTTACTAAGCCTTTAGCAAGTTCTCGAATATCTGGGCAAAATGTTGCGGAGAAAAGTAAGTTTTGACGGTTCTTTGGTAGCAGCGATAAAATTTTCTTAATATCACGTAAAAAGCCCATATCTAACATTCTATCAGCTTCATCGAGTACAAGTATTTCTAGTTGATTAAATCGAATAGCATTTTGATTGTATAAATCTAATAAACGACCAGGTGTTGCTACTAGAATATCGACACCTTGACGCAGACGTGCCATTTGAGGATTAATTTTCACGCCTCCAAACACTACTGTCGATTTAAGCGGTAAATGTTTACCGTACATTTCCACATTTTCGGCTATTTGTGCTGCAAGTTCGCGTGTCGGTGTAACAATTAAGGTTCTTGCTTGATTAGCACGAACTTCATCGCCCTTTGATAAAATTTCTAAAATAGGTAGTGTGAAACCAGCTGTTTTACCTGTACCTGTTTGCGCCGCAGCCATAACATCTTTACCGGCTAATACAGCAGGAATTGCCTGAGCCTGAATAGGTGATGGTTCGGTATAACCTTTTTCAGCAATAGCTGTTTGAATTGGAGCAGAAAGGCCTAAATCGGTAAAACTCATAGAATATACTCTTTTTTGCAAGGGTTTGAGCAAGTGTCAAACAGCGGTGCAGAATACAGTATAGATGGTCTCAGTGCAATAATAGTACTCGCTCTTCATAGTAAATTAAGAACTAAATCACACTGAACTCTGAAAGGGTTTGTTATTCAGCTAAGGCTGGCTCAGTCATTGTTTTATAACAGAACTGATAGCCTTTAGATCGTACTGATTGTATCAATGATGTTGGTAGCCCTACTGCCTTTAGTTTGTTTCGAATTCTAGCTACTTTGATATCAATAGAGCGATCTACGCCATCGTAGTCTGCTCCTTTTAAAACTTTAAGTATGACCTGACGAGAAACCACACTTTTGTGCTTAGTGGCAATAAAATAAAATAATTCATACTCTTCTTGAGTTAAGCCCAATGAGTTTGTTTGATAAAAACAATCCGTATAGGCTGGAACAAACTTTAGTTCGCCAAACTCCAAAATATCAGCAGGCTCATAATTACTAGGCCTAACACCCAATCGTTTTATTCTTTGATATAACACTTCAAATGGCACTGTTTTAAGTACGAAATCATCCGCACCAACCTCAAAACATTTTATTTCAGCTAGCGAATCATCATTACCTGTAATGAAAATTATTGGACGTTGGTAGAATTCGCGTAGTTGTTTACAGACCTCATAGCCATTAATATCAGGTAAACCTATATCCAATAAAATCAAATCTGGGAAAGTATTTATTACCTTACGTAAAGCGGCTGAGCCATTAAAAACTTGCGTGACCCCAAAACCTTTACTTTCCAACTGATTTTTTAAAGTAAGAGACACCAAGTTATCATCTTCTATAATCAATATTTCTTTCATGATGGCGCTCCATAATCCTTCAAGTAAATACCTTCAAAAGACATATATAATTTAAGACTTTCGTACTACTTGTTTATATATTGATTTTCCTCCTTTTATCTTCACACAACAATACTGAAAACAGGGATAATTGTATCTGTTATGTAACTCACAGGTCGTTAGATCACATTGTAAGTTTATTAAGATTTCGAGCTCAGCTAAGTTTATTATTTTTTGCACAACGAAAAAACCCGCAACATAAGTTGCGGGTTTTAAAATGATGGTGGAGGGAGGTGGATTCGAACCACCGAAGGCTGAGCCGTCAGATTTACAGT
>OLHD01000008.1_pt1 | contig 112656 bp, 104 predicted proteins | sample 1609541 | NCBI WGS metagenome assembly OLHD01 (sample SAMN05416870, study PRJEB24817) | seawater metagenome | isolation source: Sea water | place: Canada:Atlantic | collected 2013-11
ATAGACACCTCATCTTTAGTTAGATTTTGGTGTCCGTTTTATCGGGGGAGGATCAATATGCCCTACCTACTCTTGTTATTAATAGCTTTTACCTCTAGAAACAAAAAAGCAGCAATTAAACAATTGCTGCTTTGATCATTTATAACTATGCCTTAGATAAGCACTAGCTAGTTAGTGGCTAGCCTTCGACTGTAATAATATAACTAGCGTTTAAACTCTGACGTTTTGCTCCATTTCGGCCAAACACCTTCGTTAGATAGCTCATAGCCAATTTCAAAGAAAGCTTGCATATCTTCAACCGCACCAGAAAGATCCCATTGTTCATTATATTCATCACAGGCATTGTGATAACACTTAGCTAAAATAGGATTCAATACTTCACGTAAGGCTTTAGTAGCGGCATCAACAGGCTCTGGACCACTTTTAGCATAAAGAGCTGGGATACCGATATTAGCAAAGGCGAAATGATCTGAACGATAGTAAATACCTGCTGCCGGACGAGGATCACCTGAAATAATGCGACCTTGCTTTTTAGCTGCAACTGTTAAGTATTCATCAAGTTGTGACTGACCTAAACCATAGACAGAAACATCTTTACTACGGCCATTAACGTTTAATGCATCCATATTAATATTAGCAACAGTTTTAGCTGCAGGGATCACAGGGTTTGCAGCATAAAATTTAGAGCCTAATAAGCCTTGCTCTTCTGCTGTTACTGCCATAATAGTAATTGAACGTTCAGGTGCTACAGGTAATTTCGAAAATGCTTCAGCCACTTCAATTAGAGCTGCAGTACCTGATGCATTATCAACGGCGCCATTATAAATTTGGTCGCCATCTTTACTGCTATCTTTACCTAAATGATCCCAATGTGCCGTATAAAGAATATGCTCATCAGGTTTTACACTACCAGGTAAGGTAGCAATAAAGTTATATGATGTTGATTTTTTAACAGTATTTTTCACAGTAACAGAAGCCGTTAAGTCTCCCATGTCAACATGGTAGCTACCTTTAGCAGCCTTTGCTTTTGCTTGTTCAAAGTTTAAGCCTGCATTTGCAAATAACTCTTTCGCTACGTCGGTATTCACCCAACCTTCAACAGCAACACGCCCTTTATTAAGGTCTTCACGAACAAAACCAAATTGAGGCCCAGTCCATGAATGTTCAACCACTGACCAGCCATATGATGCTGGTGCAGTTTCATGAATTATAATTGCACCTTCAGCACCTTGACGACTCGCTTCTTCATATTTATATGTCCAACGACCGTAATATGTCATGGCGTTGCCATTAAATAATGCAGGATCTTTAGTCGCAAAACCTGGGTCGTTCACTAAAATAACAACCGTTTTTCCTTTTACGTCCAGTCCTTCATAATCATTCCATTGGTACTCAGGCGCATTAACACCATAGCCAACAAAAACTAGTTCAGAATCTTTAAGTTGCTCAAAATCGCTAATGCGGCTTGAACCCATAACCATATCGTGACCATATTGATAATCTTTACCACCAATCGATAACGTCATTTCTGGCGACGCTTCGATAGATACCATAGGTACAGCTTGTAAAAAGCTATCACCGTTGCCTGGTTTAAATCCAATAGCTGTTAATTGCTTAGTTAAATAATCAAGCGTAAGTTCTTCACCTTTACTCGATGGTGCACGGCCTTCAAACTCATCTGAGGCAAGTACTTTAATATGTTCGGTAAGCTGTTCTTTATTGATACTATTATAGCTTGCAGTAAAATCGCTAGCGGTATTAGTTTGCTCAGTATTTTGCGTACCGCAGCCAGTTATAACCGCTGATGTAAGCAAAGTTAAAGCTAATATTTTTTTCATATTTTTATTCTTAAGTTGCGAATGACGCAACGATTATAAACAAATACAGACCAAATTAGGTAGGTCTAATGAACAAATTAATACACCTAAATATTCATCAGTAAATCGATACATTTATTTAACAAATTCATTCTATTGACAAGAAAATATAATCACAGAGTTTATAGCCTCAAATAAACGGAAAAAATTGCTGCCTTACTCTTTGATATAAATCATATTTGACCACGTTTAATGTTGCTACTATGCTAACGTTTTCAATCAATAGGTTAATTGCTATGCCACTTTCCCGTAAAAGAAGTACACAACATAAAGTTTACATTCCGTCTTCAGCTCGTGAAAATCAATACTTACTCGCCAAATTTAATATCACCGAGCAATTAATTGAAAAAATTGCGGGACCTGTCGATTTAAATAGCGAACAACCATTTTTACCGTTTTATAAAAAATTGTCAGAGATGTTCTTTAAAATTAATGAAGAACTCGATATTGAAAGTGGCCAATTTGTTGCCAATGACAAATTTACCCGTATTCGATTTAGCCCTGAAAAAATAACCGCTCAAACTGAACAGCAAATTTTATTCCTTTATAACTCTCGTTATCACTTTAGCCAAAGTGCACATTACGACGGCCATAAACAAGCAAGTAAAATTCATTTAGTTTTTCTAGCCAACGGTGATGAAGTAAGACACAACTCTGCAATTTTTCATCAAAAAGTATTGAGTGCGATTACTAAATTTACAGAGCATACAGGTATCAGTACCGATGAAATGCGTGTATGTGATCATCAGCATTTAACCTATGACTTGTTTGCTAAAGACAAAGGTGTTCAAGGTAATCAAGTTCATAAACTGCGCAGCATTTCAAATCGCTATGCCCCTGATGATATTTCATTACCAGAAAACACTGATGAATTGACTTACGCTATTGTTGATATGCCAATCAACCGCCGTTTACGTAACTTAGTTGAGCTCGACCATAGTGAAGGTGAAAACTACAACCCACTTTATAACTTTATTGCTGACGCCTTTATTAGTGCAGCTAAAAAACATCACTTAAATAATGGTGCTGTAATTGCGAATGGTTTAGTGCCTATTGTTCGTCGAAGTGATGATGAAAATACCATCGCGAAAGGCGAATTAATCATGCTGGGTTATAACCCTAAAAACACCAGTGGCGGTTACACCTGCAAATGGGCTGCCGATCAATTAGTTGATAGTGTGCAATTTGTTTTTGTTGCCAGTGAGCAAGATAAAACAAGTCATGGCTTTGGTAAATTCCTTGTGCAAATTGAGCATGCTTTACATAGCATCGCTGAAAAGCTTGAATACGTGAATGATAAAGAAGAGTTAAATGTGCGTTTTCATCAACATATTGGCTTTTATCAAGAAAAGTAGACACTATTTCTTGAACATTATTAAAACGTGGCTAATGCCACGTTTTTTTATTTCTACCTTTTAACTACGAAAGGCGATTAAATTACAGTACCATTCAACTCTCTTAGTATTTTATTTCTATTAATCACCGATAGGTATTCAAGCATTGATTGACTTCACTTTGTTAAGCCTTTTTATTCCAACATTTTTCATTGTTAGCATAACACCGGGCATGTGCATGACTTTAGCCATGAGCTTAGGCATTACCATAGGCGTAAGAAAAACATTTTGGATGATGTATGGTGAATTATTAGGAGTCGCAACAGTCGCTATTGCTTCTGTGTTAGGTGTTGCAACATTAATGAGCAAACTGCCAGAACTGTTTCAGGGCTTTAAAATACTTGGTGCGCTTTACCTTGCCTATATTGGTATTAATATGTGGCGAGCGAAAGGAAAGCTCGCACTTTCTGCAGAACAAAATACTCAGTCAATTGATAAATCAAGTTTATTCAAGCAAGGTTTTTTTACTGCAATTGCTAACCCAAAAGGTTGGGCATTCATGGTATCGCTACTTCCACCCTTTATTAATCCCGATTTACAGCTAACTCCTCAGTTAAGTATGCTAGTAGCCGTAATATTACTATCTGAGTTTATTTGCATGACGATTTACGCCACTGGCGGAAAAACTATTGGCAAAGCATTAACGCAGCGTAATAACGTACAATTACTTAATAAAGTATCGGGTAGCTTGATGATTATGGTCGCGATTTGGTTAGCGACTAGTTAATCGTCGTTTTGAACACGAAAGCAACTAGAATGAATAGTTATTACCAAAACAGAACTTAGCTACGATGGCTGACGATAGTTAGCATTTTTGTATAGTTTTTTTTGTCATTATCAGTAAAGGTTAGCCATATTTTCCAAGTCATTTTTTCAGCAGAGCAACTACCGACTAATACTTCGCCCTGAAAGGCTTGAATGTTGTGTTGACTCATTGATTCGGCATTGTCGGCAACTGTACCTGTAGATACCGCTTTTACATTACCTGTGCTATCCGCATTTATGCTTTTTTCTAAAAACAAAGGGATTTTCCCCATAAACATATCAACACCTTCCATATAGCCACTAACGGTATTGATAGTTTTAGCGCCGGTATAATTTACAGAAATGTTAAATGCTTGTTCTGCGATTATCTTATCTACATCAAACAACACGTCGACACGCCCTTCTGCTACATCAAAAAAACACTGACTTTGTTGTTCGATACATTGCATCTTACGAGCGGGTTCATTATTTTCTTTACTAGCCTGAGCATTTTCGCCATTACAGGCTGAGCCCAAGATTGTCAGCGCGGCGAGTAAAGCGCTAGTCGTTAATTTTCTAATATTTATCATTAGCAAAGCTATAGGTAAGTTCTTTGTTGGTAATGATACCCAAAACACGGTGATATTTATCACTTTTTTAAGCGTTATTTTTGATTTGAAACAAATCTCGTTTCATTCAGTGTTGCTATAATTTTGTGCATTATCACCTTTATTAATCCTGATACTTAATAAACGACCAAGTGACAGTAGGCTACAAAATGACAATATGCATTAAGGTTAAACAACCTAACACTAAATACATAGACTGCGACAGTTGTTCAATGCAACCGGTTTGTTTGCCGTTAAAAGCGGGGAAAACGGAAGTGTCGATTATGGATAGCTACTTATCTAAACGTAATATCGTCACTATTTCTACGCCCTTGTTCCAAGAAAAAGAAGCAGCAAGCGCTATTTACGCAGTATGTTGCGGCAGCTTTAAGTTGACGGAAATATCACCTGAAGGTAAAGAAAAAGTCATCGGTTTTCGCTTTCCTGGTGAACTTATTGGTGAAGATGCCATTCACACCGAACACTATAATTACAACGCTGTTGCTGTTGGCAACACCACCGTATGTCGAGTGGATTTAGATGAGCTTAAAGAATGCGGTAAATTGATGCCTGAATTACAGCTAAGTTTAATTTCCTTGTTGAGCAAACAAAACTCGATGTTACGTGAGGAATTTACTTCTGTTGTTGCAAAACACACCGCAGAAAGTCTATTAGCAGCGTTTATTCTCAATATGCTAAAAAGAAATGCTCAATATCAAGAAACTGAATCCAAGCTGCATTTACCCGTTGGTCGTGATGTAATTGCCAATCATTTAGGTTTTCGCCGCGAAACGTTAAGTCGTATATTTTCTAAGTTTCAGCAGAAAGGTTTACTTTCTATTCAAGCAAAAGATATAGAAATATTGGATTTACCTGGCTTGAAAGATGTTGCATACAATTGATAACAATAACTTTTATAATGTGCTACAGATAATCACTCAGCACATTATTATTTTCAACCACCTGCCATAACGATTAAATTTCAAACAACTGTTATCTCGCTGTGTTTCATAAACTAGCCTACCTTTAAGAGTAACTTTTCGCTTCAAGTCTATTAATCATAATTTTTGTTTTTTAAATACCGTACAAGATTACGGCAACTTCGTTTTTTTTATTGATTTAAATCAAGCTTTGCAGTTGATTTATATCATACGCGAAAGGTAAAATTACAGTGAATTTGAAACAGCTCGTAACAGAGTGTGACATTTATCACTGCTTCTCAGCAATTTATAATAAAAATGAAGAATTTTTATGCTTTATTGCAAAATCTAACCAAGTAACGGAACAATAAAAATGACAACAACGCTTGATCATCCTTCCTATAACTTCAATGTGGTGCGTCAATTCACCGTAATGACAGTTATTTGGGGGATCGTTGGTACTCTAGTAGGTGTTCTTATTGCAGCACAATTAATTTGGCCTGCATTAAACTTTGAAACACCGTGGTTAACATATTCTCGTCTTCGTCCACTGCATACCAATGCGGTAATTTTTGCCTTTGGTACCAGTGCCCTGTTTGCTACTTCATATTATGTTGTTCAGCGTACATGTAAAACGGCTCTATTTGGCGGCAAGCTTGCGTCATTTACCTTTTGGGGCTGGCAAGCGGTTATTATTCTTGCAGTAATAACACTGCCACTTGGTTATACATCAAGTAAAGAATACGCTGAGTTAGAATGGCCGATTGATATTTTAATCGCCGTGGTATGGGTGAGTTACGCTATTGTATTCTTTGGTACTTTAGTTAAGCGTAAAACGTCACATATTTACGTTGCAAACTGGTTCTTTGGTGGTTTCATTATCACCGTTGCAGTATTGCATATCGGTAACAGCATGGTTATTCCTGTATCGATGATGAAGTCCTATTCCATCTACTCTGGCGCTATTGATGCCATGATGCAGTGGTGGTATGGACATAATGCCGTAGGCTTCTTATTGACTGCTGGTTTCTTAGGTATGATGTATTACTTCGTACCAAAACAAGCTGAACGTCCGGTTTACTCTTACCGTTTGTCAATTGTTCACTTTTGGGCACTAGTTTCTCTTTATATTTGGGCTGGTCCGCATCACTTACATTACACTGCACTGCCAGATTGGGCTCAATCTGTTGGTATGGTTATGTCTATCGTATTATTCTTGCCATCTTGGGGTGGTATGATCAACGGTATTATGACGTTATCAGGCGCATGGCATAAACTTCGTCATGATCCAATTTTACGTTTCCTAATCGTTTCATTATCTTTCTACGGTATGTCTACGTTTGAAGGCCCAATGATGGCGATTAAATCTGTAAACGCACTTTCTCATTACACTGACTGGACTGTTGGTCACGTACATTCAGGCGCGTTAGGTTGGGTTGCTATGGTGTCAATTGGTGCAATGTATCATTTAATTCCAGTGCTATTTAACCAAGGCCGTATGTACAGCATTCGCTTAATCAACATTCACTTCTGGATGCACACAGCCGGTATCGTTTTATACATCGTTGCTATGTGGATTTCTGGTGTAATGCAAGGGTTAATGTGGAGAGCGGTAAATACTGACGGTACGTTAACTTACAGTTTTGTTGAAAGTTTAACGGCGTCTTACCCATTCTACTTCATCCGTTTTGTTGGTGGTGTATTGGTTGTTCTAGGCTTCTTATTAATGGCTTACAACATGTTTAAAACTATTGGTGCTAAAGACGGAAGTCTTAAGCCTGTTGAAATAGCTTAAGGAGTCAGACCATGATCAACAAACACGAAAAAGTTGAAAAGAACGTTGGCTTATTCTTTATCTTTACTATTTTTGCTATCAGCATCGGTGGTTTAGTTGAAATTACGCCGCTTTTCTTCCAAAAAGCTACTACAACTCCGGTTGATAACTTACGCCCTTACACAGCCTTAGAAATGGAAGGCCGTGATGTTTATATTCGCGAAGGTTGTAATGTTTGTCATAGCCAAATGATCCGTCCATTCCGTGCGGAAACAGAACGCTATGGCCATTACTCAGTTGCGGGTGAGCAAGTTTGGGAACATCCTCATTTATGGGGTTCAAAACGTACAGGTCCAGATCTAGCCCGTGTTGGCGGTCGTTATAGTGACGATTGGCATCGTGCGCATTTACTTGACCCTCGTTCTGTAGTTCCTGAGTCAAATATGCCTTCATTTAAGTGGTTAGCTGAAAATACGCTAGACGGTGAATTAACGGGTAAGAAATTATCAACGTTTAATTTCCTAACACGTAATCGTAGCCATAAAGACGAGCAAGGCAATGCAATTCCTCTTTACTCTGAATCTGAAATTTCTGGTGCTAAAGCAGCAGTTAAAGGTAAGTCAGAGATGGATGCATTGATTGCATACTTGCAGTCTCTTGGTCATGCGTTGAAATAATGATGATGGATTACGGCACGCTTAGAGGGCTAATTGCCCTATTAATATTGGCACTATTTATTGTCATTGTGGTTTGGTCATATTCAAAAAAGCGCAAAGGCGCGTTTGATGAAGCGGCAAATTCAATTTTCGAAGAAAAAACGGAAATAAAACACAACGACAAAAATAACAAACAGGAGACTAATAATAATGTCTAGCTTCTGGAGTATTTGGATTTCGGTTCTTACCTTAGGTACATTAGTAGGTTGTTACTTAATACTACGCATGTGTTTAAAGAACTTTGCAGGTGTTGAAGAAGGTGAGTCTATGGGCCACAGCTTCGATGGAATTGAAGAATTAAACAATCCACTACCAAAATGGTGGAGTACTTTCTTCTTGTTAACAATCATTTGGGGGTTTGGTTACTTATTGCTATACCCAGGTTTAGGTAACTTTGAAGGTCTATTAGGCTGGAAAAGTTCAAACCAAGGCATTTTGAATTTATCTGAGTCAAAAGCGAGTGTTATTAACGCGAAAGAATCAGGCATGTTAGTTCAATATGACCGTGAAGTTGCAGCTGCTGACGCAAAATATGGCCCAATTTTTGAGGCTTATGCTGCGCAAAGCATTGAAACTTTAGCTGGTGATGAAGAAGCACTTAAAGTAGGTCAACGCCTATTTTTACAAAACTGTTCACAATGTCATGGCTCTGATGCTCGTGGTACTACAGGCTTCCCTGATTTAACTGATAAAGACTGGTTATACGGTGGTTCACCTGAAACAATCAAAGCAAGTATTATGCATGGCCGTAAAGCTAATGGCATGATGGCTTGGAGTGCTGCATTAGGTGGCGAACAAGGCGTTAAAGAAGTTGCTGCGTTTGTTATAAGCCTAAGTGGCCGTGAAGTTGATGCTACAGCCGCAGAAGCAGGCAAAGCTAAATTTGCCATGTGTGCAGCTTGTCACGGTGCTGAAGGTAAAGGTAGTGCGGAAATGGGTATTCCTTTAGGCGCGCCAAACTTAACAGATAACGTTTGGTTATATGGTGGTTCTCCACGCGCTGTTGAAACATCAATTGCTAACGGTCGTGCCGGTGTTATGCCTGCATGGGATAAAATCCTAGGTGAACAAAAAGTTCACGTGATCAGTGCTTATGTTTACAGCTTATCGCAAAAGTAAAACTCATTTATAACAAATGTGTTTACGACTAAAAACAAAGCCTTGGTGTTTAATTACACCAAGGCTTTTTTTATGTTTACGTTACAATTAAACTTCATCAAATTAACGCTTTTTTAATAGTGCCTATTTAAGAAAGGTCGTATAATGTCGGCACTATCTGCAAATAAGAAAATTTCATGAAAACATCTTGGTACCAAGAGCCTTGGGCATGGCTTGTATTTATATTGCCTTTTACCGCAGTAGTTGCTGGTATTGCAACTTTCATTATTGCCAATACAAACCCAGACACCTTAGTTATTGACGATTATTATAAAAAAGGTAAAGCGATTAACCTTGAGTTAAGTAAAGTTAAACACGCGCAAAAATTAGGTATGCGCTTTGGTTTAAAGCTAGTTGGTGATCAACTTACTATTCGCCCAACCGGTATTGAAAAAGAATTTCCATTATTAAATGTTAATTTCTATCATCCAACCTTAGCTGACAGAGACTTTTATTTAGCATTAACCGCTGATGGTAATGGTAATTTCACCCATTTTTTTGAGTCTGACCAAGACACTTCAGGTAAATGGCGCGTTACTATTAGCCCTTTTGAAGACCATTGGAAAATTCAATCGGTGATCAATTTGCCACAATCAGAATTCATTGATATTGCGCCGACCCCAACTGACGCAAAGTAATGAGCCAGTATTAGTGAGCATTTATTTATGAGTTTGGGTTGTTTTCATTGTGGCGAAGTTGTTCCCAATGGCATTGATTTACATACAAAAATAGATAATAAAAGCCAGCCAATGTGTTGCATTGGCTGTCAAGCTGTGGCGCAAACCATTGTTGATAATAACTTAACTGACTACTACCGCTTCCGCAGTGCCCCAGCACAAAAAAGTGATGTGCTCATTCCTGAGCAATTACTACGTAATGAAATTCTCGATGATGAAAACCTTCAGAGTGAGTTTGCCTATTATCATGACGGATTCAAAGAAACCATATTAACCATTGAAGGCATAAGTTGTTCAGCCTGTGCTTGGTTAATTGAAATGCAGGTCAGCAAACTTAGCGGTATTAACAAAGTTAATGTCAATGCAACCACGCAAAGAGCGACAGTGCAGTGGCAAGAAGAGCAGGTAAAGCTAAGTGAAATTCTTAGCCTGATTGAGAAAATTGGTTATCATGCCCTGCCATTTAAGGCCAGCACAGCTGAAGAGATAAATAAAAAACAAGCTAAGAGCTTCATTAAACGTTTAGGTATTTCGGGCATTTTAATGATGCAAGTAATGATGATTGCCTTTGGTTTATATTTTGGCGCTTTTTCCGATATGGCCGAGCACAACTTAGTATATTTACGTTGGGCAAGTTTATTTTTAACCATTCCAATTGTCAGTTACGGTGCATTTCCATTTTATAAAAGTGCCTTTTTCGCGATAAAAGCGAAACAGTTATCTATGGATGTTCCTGTTTCCATTGCGATAGGCCTAGCCTTTTTAGCCAGTGCATGGGCAACAGCGACTCAACAAGGTGAAGTGTATTTTGAGTCAGTATCAATGTTCACCTTTCTATTACTTATTGGTAAGTTCTTAGAGTTTCGTGCTCGCTCTCGCGCTGCCGATGTTTCGGCAAATTTATTAAAATTAATGCCGATGACGGCTACTAAGTTAGTCGATAGCCAAGAAAGTTTTATTGCAGCAACCAACCTAAACGCTGGTGATATTATTTTAATTAAGCCAGGTGAAACCATCCCAGCCGACAGCGAAATCATTTCAGGTAGTAGCCAAATCAATGAAGCCATGTTATCTGGTGAGCAGCACCCTTTACAAAAAAACATTGAAGACACTATCTACGCCGGTACGATAAATGGAGATGGCAACTTAACCGCGAAAGTAAAACACAATAATCAAAAGTCTTTTCTTAGCCAATTAATTCGCTTAAGTGAAACATCACAAACCCATAAACCTAAACTGGCAAAATTATCAGATAAAATAGCGCAGTACTTTGTTGCTTTAATACTTTTCACCGCCTCTTGCACGGCTTTTTATTGGTCACAACACCAACCAACAGAGGCCTTTTGGATCACACTATCAGTATTAGTAGTTACTTGCCCATGTGCGCTATCGCTAGCCACACCAACGGCATTAACTTGCGCAACTACTCGATTAAACCGTGATGGTATTATGGTTAAATCCGGCCATGTTTTAGAAACCATGCCTGCCATTGATGCTATGGCGTTTGATAAAACGGGCACACTGACGACAGGTGAGTTTACCGTTACAGAAGTTGTCACTTACGGCAAGTTTGCATTAGAAAACAACGCTGATGGTAAAGCGCAAGTATTAGCAATTGCCGCCGCACTTGAAGCACACTCAGCTCATCCACTTGCTAAAGCATTTAGCGATTATCGTGATTTTAACCAAAAAACCACACAAGTTGTTGTTGCTCCCGGTGCAGGCATTTCAGGTGAAGTTAACCATGTGCATTACCGAATAGGTAAAAATTCGTGGTTATTAAGCGATAACAGCCAACAAGCCCATAGCGCGCAATGTGTACTAATGGAAAATGAGACCTTAGTGGCTGAATTTTATTTACATGACGGTATACGCGATGATGCTAAAGATTTAATAGACTTTTTGCACCATGAAGATATTACGACGTTGATGCTTTCTGGCGATCATTTAGTAGGCTGTAATAAACTTCAAGCACAGCTGCAACTACAAAGCGTGCAAGCAAACTTATCAGCTCAAGATAAAGTGACGGCAATTAAGCAGCAGCAAACAACACATACCGTTGCCATGATTGGTGACGGCGTTAACGATAGCCCCGTTCTAGGCGCGGCTCACTTATCGATTGCCATGGGTAGCGGCACGGATATTGCCAAAAATGGCGCTGATGTTATATTGCTTAACAACAAGCTAAAATCAGTTCAAACGTTGAGAAGCGTATCTGAGCGCACAACGCAAATTATCAAACAAAATTATCTTTGGGCATTTGGTTATAATGCCATTGTATTGCCCTTAGCAGTGATGGGTTACATTGCTCCGTACATGGCTGTTGTTGGTATGTCGGCTAGTTCAATTTTAGTGGTAAGTAATTCTTTAAGGCTATTAAAAAAATGAGTGTGATTTACATATTAATTCCCATTGCTATTTTGTTGACCGCTATTGGTATCTATATCTTTTTCTGGGCCGTTAAAACTGAACAGTTTGATGACCTAGAAAAGCAAGGCATGAGCATTTTATTTGATGATTCAAATGATAAAACCAAAGAGCACAAAGAAAACAATAGCGAAGATAACGCTGTAACAAATCAACAAGAAAAACAAAAATAAGTACGACTATGACACTCGATTACTTTTCAGCATTTGTTATTGGCTTATTGGGCTCTGGGCATTGTATTGTTATGTGCGGCGGTATCAGCACCATGCTAACGACAGCAATTTCTAAAGAGATCAGTCATAAAAAATATCGTATTGTATTTGCCTATAATTTTGGCCGAATAACTTCATATAGTGTTATTGGCGCACTTGTCGCCTTAACAAGTTCAATGGCGGCAAAAAATATCGGCGTTCCTATTTCTGCCTTAAAGACAATTGCTGGAGTTTTTCTTATCTTACTCGGTTTATATTTAGGGCAATGGTTAATGTGGTTAAGTCATGTTGAACATATTGGTAAAAAGCTTTGGCGATATATATCTCCAAATACCAAAAAATTTATTCCAATTAAAAATACCCGTAGTGCTTTCGCATTAGGCGCTTTATGGGGCTGGTTACCTTGTGGTTTAGTTTACTCAACGTTAACTTGGGCATTAGCCAGTGCTAACGTAGTTAATGGCGCTTTGATTATGCTGTTCTTTGGTCTGGGTACTTTACCCGCTTTGCTTTCAGTTTCATTAGGTACAATTAGTGTCAAGTCCTTACTGAGCAACCTATTCTTTAGAAAGCTCGCAGCCACTCTAGTGATTTTATACGGTATTTATACTATACTTATTGCATATCTATAACGCATCTAATATGATCGATATCATTAAAATGCAAATGAACTATAGGTCGTTATGAGTACTAAATCTTGTTCTGGTCAGCAACATATTCACTGTCAAAACTGCAGTATAAGCGAGTTATGTCTACCGTTTTCTCTTAACGATAAAGAGTTAGATTCGTTAGATAATATTATCGATCGTAAGCGACCTATTCATAAAGGTGAGCAAATATTTAACGATGGCCAGCCAATGCATGCTCTTTATGCTATTCGTTCTGGTACGTTTAAAACTTATACCGTAAATGAGCAAGGTGAAGAGCAAATCACAGGTTTTCATTTAGCAGGCGATTTACTAGGTTTTGATGCTATCGCTGAATCTGAACACCCTAGCTTTGCCAAAGCATTAGAAACCTCGATGGTTTGTGAAATTCCTTACACGACACTCGATAGTTTATCTAACACCATGCCGAAATTGAAAAAACAAATTTTACGCATGATGAGTACAGAAATTCGTAGCGATCAAGAAATGCTAACCTTACTTAATCGTAAGAATGCTGAACAACGCCTTGCTACATTCATTAGCGCATTAAGTAGCCGTTACCACGCTCGTGGCTTATCAGCATCAGAGTTTCGTTTAACAATGACGCGTAGCGATATTGGTAATTATATTGGTTTAACGGTTGAAACCATTAGCCGTTTATTAAATCGTTTTCACAAAAACGACTTAATCCAAGTAGATGGAAAATTAATCACTATTTTAAACATTGATAAACTCAATGAGTGTGCAGCTCTTTAGTTCTCCCCTACTTTTCAAAACTTCCTTATTCTAATAATTCACGCTATGCTAAGCGTGAATTATTGTTTATATTTGATACGATAATAATTTGATTTAAAACAACTATTATTGTTTCAAAGTGGTCTATTGTTATAACAGTAGACAATTGATAAAGGAATTAGCTATGGAAAAGTATCAAAAAATACTCGCGGTTGTTGACCCAACAACAGAAGATCAAAAAGCGTTAAAACGCGCCATAGAATTAGCTCGAAAAACCGGCGCTAGTATTACCGCATTTTTGACCATATATGATTTTTCTTATGAAATGACCACCATGCTGTCAAGTGATGAACGTGAGGCTATGCGCCAATCAGTTATCAACGACAGAACACTATGGTTACAGTCAATTCTCTCAGAATTAGCCGTCGAAGAACTCAATATTGATTGTCAGGTCATTTGGCATAACCGCCCATTTGAACAAATCATTGAGCAAGTGCTTAAAAATGGCTATGACATTGTCATTAAAGGCACTCATCAACATGACAAACTGAAATCAGTTATTTTTACTCCTACTGATTGGCATATTTTGCGTAAATGTCCGTGCCCAGTATTACTGGTAAAAGAACATTTATGGCCAGATAACGGTAATATTGTTGCAGCATTAAATATTGGCAGTAATGAAGAAGAGCATAAGTCACTTAACGATAAAATAACGGCTGAAGCAAAGCAGCTTACACAAGTGATGAAAGCGAACCTGCATTTAGTCAACTCATTTCCTGGCACGCCAGTTAATATCGCTATCGAAATTCCTGAGTTTAATGCCAGTGATTATAATCGTTCAATGCTATTGCATCATGAGAAATCTATGCATGAACACGCGACAGCATTTAATATTGAACAAGAAAACACCCATATTAAAGAAGGCTTACCTGAAGATGTGATTCAAAGTGTTGCTGATACATTGGATGCTGAACTAGTGATTTTAGGTACTATCGGTCGCACAGGGTTATCTGCCGCTTTAATTGGAAATACCGCTGAACATGTTATTGACCGACTCAATTGTGACGTGTTGGCATTGAAACCTGACGGTTATATTTCACCGCTTGATGTTGAATAACCTGATCTAGTACAAATTTTATGAAGTTGAAGTTGAACTTGGCCGATAAAGTGCCCTGTTCAACTTTTTTCATTTGGCCTCTTCGGCTATACTACGCGCCGCAATTTATTAGGAATTAATTATGAGCGCAGATTTAAATTCAACCCTTACGCCGAGTCAAGAAACACAACTACATAAACTCGAAAAACGTTTACGCCGTCATGTTGGTCAAGCGATTGCACAATATAATATGATTGAAGATGGCGATAAAATCATGGTGTGTTTATCAGGTGGCAAGTTATAACCAATAAATATTATGTAAACTTATAAATGCCTGTTCTGTGCACTCCTCCCTATAAATTTAGTCGACCTCTCTAAGAAGTTTGTTTATATACTTTCATTTTATGTAAAACAGTCTATTATTTAAAAAGCACTTAAATACTAATAAAGTTTTGTAAATAATGAAGATTAGTAAATACAAAGTCGAAACAAGAAGATTTATAGCATTTGTTAATACTCATGAAATACCTGTTCGTCCACTATCAAATGCTTTTTTATATGATGTGTTCTTGAATTCATCTTTTGCAACGAAAGAACGTATTGCAAATGAATTAAAGGTGGCCATTGAATACTTTGATTCACTTTCAATTGACTTAGAATATAGAGTCGCCTCAGGTAAATTCTTAACGTCTTCAGAAATAAGTGCTTTTTACGGTAAAATGAAACTTAAAAAAGAATCTTTTGAATCTGAACAAAAAATTTCTACTATATCGAACGCCCACAGTAAAAATATTAGGAATGCTATTGCCGCCTCTATCTATGTGAGCAACAAAGTTTCAACTCAAACATGTACAGGTAGAGTAAGGACACTTAGAAAATACCTTGATTACCTTTTTAACTATTTTCATGGCGATAAAGTACCAACAAGAGAAATATCAGAATCATTTAAGACAATGAGCTTAAAAATCAAAATAAAAGAAGATTATGGAAGCGTTGAACCTACTAGCTCTCCAGTGTCAATTGTAGATTCAGTTATTCCCGACAATGTATACGATTTATTTTTAGAAGTTATTAAACCCTCGGACTTAAGAAACCCTTTTAAAGGAAGTAAGTTAAGAAACTACCTTATTCTTTCTCTCATGGCTCAGACTGGGTTACGCAGAAGTGAAGTATGTAAAATAAAAATTTCAGATTGTCAGTTGTATGATGATTTTAACAAGATAAAAGTTTATTCGACACCTAACGACCCTACGGACCCTAGGCTTAATAAACCAAATAAAAAAACTGGCCGTGCACATTTATCTGGTATTAATTCAAGTTTGATGTACAAAATTGATTTCTATATTAAAAGCGTTCGAAATAATTTTCCGAAATCCAGTACACATGATTTTTTGTTTGTATCAGAAAAAGACTCCCGTGGTACCGTTGGATTACCTATAACTAGAGATCTGATAAACTATATGCTTAGTAAAGCTTCTAGAGTAGTCAACTTCAAAATCCATCCTCACTTATTCAGACATAAGTGGAATGAAAGATTAAGCATTAACGGCCGTAAAAAAGAATTAGATAATGAATATTTAGAAGATATTCGAAGGAACGCTATGGGGTGGACGGCTGATTCTAAAATGGGCCGGATATATAACGATAAAATAGAGCAACTGACAGCAATGGAGTTAATGACAGAACATCAGGAAATAATAGATGGGGTATGTAAAAAATAATCAACCTTTTAAAGAGAATAATCTTGATTTTCCTCGTGAATTCACTTCGCAAGCTGGCCTCAAGGTTAAAACTTCAAATGACATTTGGGTTATTGCTCCTTGCGGCAAGGGTCGAATCATCGACGTATCTTGGCATCACAGATTCAATCATAACCTAAGGTTTAGAGATACATTACTAGACGTATTAATACATTATGCGGAAACAAATGCAGCCACTACATTAGCTACTATCAATTATGCTATTCAATCAGCCTTTCCCGATAAGGACACCAAGCTATGTACATTTAACCGGCGGTGGATAAGTTTTAATGATTCTCTAAAAAAGACATTAAAAGGATTTTTTAGTACGTGTTCAAGACTAAATCACAAAAATTTTAAAGACTTTGAGTCAATTTCAAATAAATATAAACACAAACCTAGATTTAACGCTTTGCATCCAACCAAAGGTAGGCTGACAGATTTCGAGTTTGACTCGATATTAGATAACCTAAGAAGACTATGCGACGAAATACCTAAACAACCACCTTTAGAAATAAATTTTTATGATTGCCGCCAAGTTAAAAAGCAACGATCTTTCGTAAATTATAAAGGCATTCTATGCTACAGAATGATGGTTCAACTAGCGAGAAGACCTAGACAAATTTCATTTTTAAAGTGGTGTGATGTGTTACCTACTGGGATATCTTTTCAGAATCCTAGCATCCATAATGAGCCACTTCATACAGGTATTAAATCACTTCATGTTAGATGCTTCAAAATAAAACAAACGGGAAAAGAGAACAGTTTTAGGTGTAATCCCGAAAGATGGACTATCCCTTTATCTGAATCTTTTTCCGAATTATTAATAAGATACAAACTTTTATATAAAAAAGGATTATCTCTAGTACTTAATAAGCTTGGTAACCAACTATCCTCTCTTGAAATTGATAAATTATTGTATTATTGCCCTATTTTCCCTTCACAAGAAATATTTCGTGCCGATTACGATCTTAAACAAGTTTTGAATACACACTCAAATGAGAAATCTCAACTATTTCATCTTTCAGAAGGCGACATAACTGGATACGAAACATCGTATGGAAAAGGTTTGTCTGACAGACAAGGTTCAGTTATTGGAAAAAACAATCGGTTAAGACATACATACTTATGCAATGCTGCATTACGTGGTGCTTCATTAGCCGATATAAGCAAAATAACTAACGTAACTTTACCTAGTGCTAGGTATTACCTCCAATTAGGTTTAAAGGAAAGGCAATTCATAAATGAAAACTATGCCGCAAATAACCTTCTAAGAAAAGCATTTAACCCCAAGCCGTTCATATCCGAAGGTGATGTACTGATAGAAAGCGAAATTGTCGGTGCTGTAGGAATAGAAAGAAAGAAGCCTACATGTCAGTCATGTGACCACAAGAAAAGAATGGTAAGACCTATCCCCTGTTATGGATGTGCTAACTTTGTTCCTCTTCTTGAAGCGGATCATGAGACCATACTCGAACAAGCACAAGAAAAACTGGCATATCTACTAGAGTATGGAAACGCTGGTTCCAGCGAAAGACTAAAAAAAGCAATTAAATACATCAAATTAACAATTACAATTTGCCATGAAATATTACGTAAGAAAAATCTATTAAATAATACAAAGCCTAAAACTTAATTTGAGTCAAAAAAGTATGAATGAAATAAATAAATATAAACTTATACTTCAAAATTTCATAGAGTCTTACTCTAAGGAACTACCTAGCAATGTTACCTCTGTTAATAACAGTAAAGCAAGCTGGAGTGATCCTGTTTGGTACATTCGAGACCCAAATACCAATACTTTGCACCGATATTTGTTTACAAAAGTAATCAAAGGAAAAAAACGTTTAAGTCGAGATTCTCAATTTAAATCTATTGAAGAACACAAGATCCAACTTATGGATGAACCTTATTCAACGTTATTAAAAATATATGCGCTAGAAGTTCAGACTCATAGCATTGTCAGCAGTTCAAAGCAATATCGAGTTACCGTCGCTTCTAAAGTATTAACCAATGTACACAATTATAAATCACTTCATGACATTCCGTTGCAATTTTGGTGTGAAACAAAAATGTCCAACTTATTTTGGGATTTTTGCAATCACAATGATTTTTTGTCCGGAAACAGGCCTGTTCATATAGATAGATCTAGAAGTGCTGAAGATCAAATAGAAAAAAATAATAATATTCTAAAAATGATCCCTGAATCTTTAATCTTCGCTTGTGGTGAAATTTTTCAAAAGGTTTTTAAAAATGTAGATGAAAATGGAGAGCTAAATAAAGGAGGCTGTATTGATGTTCAGGATGCTAAAATTATTACAGGCATACTTCTTGGTTTAGCATCCCCTGATAGACTAAATGGTGAATTACCACTATTATGTAATCAAAAACTTAAAATAATTCAGCCAAAACTAGGATCAGTAATTCATTATCTCGACTGGCCAGGAAGTAAAGGTTTTCATGATAATCAAAATCATGTTTTAAGCGCTCTGGCACCACAGGTGAAAAAAGCAATTAACTTTTTTCATTACCACTTTAAGCCAGAACGATACTTTGTTCGTTTCCTCAAAAATTCAAATCAATCGTGGTCACAACTTCTAGAAGGTTTTGAATTAGATCCCGAAAGACAAAAACACCTTAACTTTAATGTATATCCTAATTTATTTACCGTAGCCTATGCTCTTGGATTTTATCCCATAGAATATAAAATTACTTTATTAAAAGATGTAAAGTACATAAATAAAACATCAAGCATAAAAGGCTGGAAATACAACAGTTGTTGGGATCCTCAACTAAAAAGAAAACTGAATAAAACGGATGCACATGAGACGATTCATGTAAGTAAAATACAACACTCACATTTGTTATTAAACTTAACATATAACGGTTCAAATAATGGCGTATGCCAATTACTCAACACCTCTTCAAACCTAAACCATAATAAAAACAAAGAATTAAATCTCACTCGCATTACAACAGTAAAGTTATTAGAGGAAGCCGTACTTAGAATCCAAAATAATCTGATCCCTACTTTCCCTATAGGGTATGCAGGCACAGATATTGGTATTGATATGGAAAGTATTTTATTTTGTTGGTCACCTGGAAAGCACAATGTGCCAGATAAGAAAGGATTAGCTGGCAGTCCTTTGATCATAGCTCCCATTACTACGATTAAGAGCGATTTAACATCCGCTATAAATGGAAATGAAAAATTCCCAAAGACAAATATATTTTTTAAATATGGATTCGGGTTTCATAGGTTAAAGCTTCATTCATTACGACATTTTAGTAATACCCACGCAGAAAAAGGAGAAATCCCTCTAACTGTAATAGCTGCATGGTCTGGCCGAAGCTCAGTAAAACAGACACTTGAGTACGTTCACACATCAGAAAGTGAAAAAACTGACAGATTAATAAAAACTCTAGATTTAGATAGTTCTACAAAGGACATTAAGGTGATATCAAAGAATGAATTAAAACAACATGGTGGATTACCAGCAAGTATTACAGAAACAGGAATTTGTATCCAAGAGCTTTCAGTTACACCTTGTAATTATATGAATAATTTTCTTAGTAGATGCTTTGCTTGCGAAAATTCATGCTATGTATGTGGAGATAGAAGAGCTATTGAAATGTTTGAACATGATTTAGTATTTCAGAAAAAGCGTCTCAAAAAGCTACAAGAAAATAAACAACTATTTACATCTCAAGCTACTAGAGATTGGTGGGTAAATCACTCACAAGCCGCTAGTTTATTGAAACAGTTGATAGGGATTCTTAAACAGTATCCTATTGGTGATTTAGTAAGAATAGATAACAACAAACAAAATTTTTTTATTACTAATAAGAACACTAAAAATGTTGAACAAAAATTCATTTCTCTCCCTTCTAAAAATGAAATTTTAAAACAAATAGAGAACAATTCAATGGTAAAAGAAAGCATTCCAGCCGGGATGAAATCATTACTTTTATCTTTTGGAACAGAAGATTAGGTAATATGTTAGCGTTCTAAATAAGTAAAAACGTCATATTTATATCAAGGGGGCTTTAAATGCCTGCAAAACCAAAAATAACTGAAAATATACAATTTAAAATAGAGCGACTTATCAGACTATGGGAAGGTAAATTCACATGGGATTTACTTACTAAAAAAATAGAGATTGAATTAGCGCTAATCGTTACCAGACAAACCTTGGAAGATTATAAGGGGATATATACTGCCTACAAACAACAAAAAAAATTAAATAGAGGGCTAACTCCTAAGTTAGAAAGAACTATTCTAAAAAATGATATTGATCTTGTTAATAAAATTGAAAAGCTTCAAGCTGAAATAGAGATAAAAAACAAAACAATTAATGAACAGAAAAGGTTCTTACAACGAATACTTCAAAACGCTGCGGAATTCCCTCCTTTAAGAGGGAATATAGATATTCTGATTGCCGAAAGAACCGAGGACAAAATTTAATTCGTAAATCAAAGCTATATCAGTTTTCATGAATATAGTACGAAACTAAGAGTCATAAGCAAGCTTTCCAAGTTGAACATATTATACAAAAAAATAAGGTTCTTTTTATCACAATGAGGGCATGCAAATTCTCCCTTGTTAAACTGTAAACCACATCAAAAACATTTTCTGGAGTGGATAGGCAGGATTAGTAAGCGAGGTGAAAAGCATATTCGCACCTCACGTATTCATGGCGCAAGAGCAGTTGTTGCTAACCTTAGTATCAAGTTTGAAGTGCAACAATAGTAGTTAACCTCAGCTCGGGATAATAATACAATTTGAAAAGGAACTAATTACCTGTTCCACGATCCGATCTTTCGACCCAAAAACACCAGAAAGAAAAGGAACAGGCATGGATAAATTAGATAATATATTTTGTGATGTTGATGATTTTTGTCGGGTATTCATACCTGAATTAATAAAACATCAACTCAGTGATGGCACTCGAAAGCGTAATAAAGCTAACTAAACGCCGAATGTAGAGCTTCTGTCAGATCTTATTGTTATAACAGAAAGCTACTGCTTGACAACGGGGAGTCCATGTAGCCTCATTAAGAGGCAAATAATTGTTGACTAAACTAAGCGGCGCAGGAGCAAAGCCAACTGTTATTTTTCCTGCTTTAATGACTTATATAGATAATAACATCCATCCAGTGTTCCTTTTAAAACCAGTTTAGGTAAAGTGGCAGTTAACAGCTTATTATGTAGACGTCTCAGTAATTCCCATCTACTTGAGTGTTGATTAGACTCACTCAATATTCGTTAATCTCAAAGCTTTATAATATTAATACGGTTCTGTTCATCAGAAAATATAGGGAAAAAGATTAATTACTAGTGTCAGCTAAGCGCACAAAGTGATCATTAATCTGTTGTAAATAGGATTAGTCGAAGCTTCGAAAGCCGAAATTTAGGTTTACTAATTAAAACCAGTATGAATAAAGTACTTTCCCACAATTAAATACGCCATATTTTCTTATAATAAATAACTTATAATAAATAACTTATGTTGAATAAGTAACTCAACGCACCATATTATAAATATTTTTAAGCGTATTTATCTCGATTTAATTTTGTAGTACTATGTCAAACTGTTTTTAAATAAAGGGACTTTATTAATTATAAATTAGTGTAACTTTTGTCCTTTTTAACGCTATAAAAAAGGCAAAAATGTTTTCTAATATAACTTACTCCTTTTTTCTTAAAACTTCTTCCTTAAGAAAAATAACTGGATTTATACTCTTACTACTTACATCAAACACGCTTCTAGCTGATGATGTAACAATTATTGCCCCTCAAAATTATATTTCAGATTTTCCCAATGAACAAATATCAGTCCAAACATTACGGCTTAGCATGGTGTACGATGATGTTGTAATACCGGGTAATGGTGGTTTAGACCTAGTTGTAACAAGGCGAATAGATCATGGTAAATTTAGAATTGACACAACTACATTAGCGGTTACAAATGTAGCCGCTTCTAGTAGAGAGAAATTCAGTGAAGGCTGTTTAGGATCATTTGATTCTTTGACCGTAAAGCATAATAATCGAACTTTAGTGGCAGCTGGATATAACTCAAGTACTCAATTTCCCTCTTCTGCAATAGCAATGTTTGATAATAATAGTTACTTGTCATGTGAAGGCTCTAACCCTACATTACATTTACCTACGGGTAGAAAAATTACATTTACAAGAATTAAATCAGATGTACACAGTTACTTTACTAATCCCCAATACGCAACTGGTCGTATCACAGATAGGTATGGCAATTATATTGATTATGAGTATGAAAATGATGAAAAGCCAGCAAGTTATTATTCACCGAAAAGAATTAAAAAGATAACAAGAAATGATGGACAGGTGGTCAATTTTGTCTATATGCCAAATGGTCCATACAATACTTCCGGTGGATTTCAGCCTGAAAGCTTAAGTGAGATAAATTATTCAGGCAAAGTATTAGAGTATGAATTTCTGGGAAGTTCATTGAAAACATTTACAGATGCGGAAGGAAGAAAAACAGAATATACATACAGTTCGACGAGCGGTGTAGGCAATCAAATTGACACTATTACAACTCCTGAAGGGCTTGTAATTAAGTACAGATTTCGCCCTGGTTCAGAGGCTGTAGGGGTAAGGTTACCTTTAGGTGAAGATGGTTCAACTCAAGGATATCTAAGTGAGAAATCAATTAGTGGGCCTGGGATAAATTTGAAGTGGTATATTTATATCAGAACTATTAATAATGAATCGCTAGCTATTCAAAATAATTATAAAGGTGATATTGATTTAACAACTGAATACACAATTCAAACAGGTCATTTTAATAACGCGGGGCAACTTTTAGCTATTAGGAGATACGCAGGAAAATTTACTAATGGTGATAGACGAGGACAATATCGAGACCACGAATTGATCTACGAGAAAACAAACCTTTGGCAAAAAATTAATACTAATAATTTGGGCTGCCACCCTGCAACGTATATATTTTATTTCACAACCAATGACTGTTCTCGCTATATCCAGTCGGATACGAGCACCCGTGTTAATAATACTAGTGTATTCGATACTTATATTGAAGATGTAACTGCTTTCAATGCTTATGGGAATGTTACTAGCGTCACAGAAAAATTTAACGCTAAAAATAAAGTTACGGCTCAAAGTTATGACCACGACGTTAGTCGCTGGATATTAAACCAACCACGTATTTTAAAGTTGGGTACATCGTCTAGTAACCTTAAAAATGTAAGTGAAATAAGCTATTACAGCAAGAGTCACGCAAGCTACCCTTTTATGCCTTATGAATTCAAGTCATTTGATGTATGGAAGCAACGATATACTCAATATCATAGTTTTGGCGATGTAAAAAAAATTGAATACAATGAAAAATTAAACTTTGGTGATACTAGTTTAAATAGATATCAATTATTCACGGATTACAACAGGGGTATCGCGCAAACTATTTCTGTTCCTAGTCGCTACTCCTCTACACCTATGAATGCTACTAAGGTGGTAGATGTAAATGGTTGGATAACTCAAGAAACTGACTATGAAGGGAATGTTGTTAATTATGGTTTTGATAATATAGGTAGGTTGAAATATGAAGACCCAGAAGATGATAAATGGTCTGATACATTTATCACTTGGTCTTATAATGGAGGCATTACACAAAACCATGCTGAGAGTGTAATTAAGAAGTGTACACTTAATATTTATAATACGGGTTGTTCAGGGGCGTCTAAATTAGAGGAAACTATTACCTTTGATGCCAAGATGAGACCAATTAAAACAAGACAGTATGATGTAAAGAATAATAAGAGCGTATATCAAAATTACAGTTATAATGTTTTTGATCGTAAGATATTTGAATCTTTTTTGTCTGAAGATAGTGATGAAGTGGAAGGAAGTACTTTTGATTATGACAATTTACAACGTTTAACGTCTACTAGTATTAGTCATGGAGGTACAAAAACTAACACATTTCTTTCAAAAAATCGGATTAAAACTAATGATTTTAGAGGAAAAGAAACCACTACAACCTATTTGGCCTATGGTCAGCAGGAATATAGACAAGCCATAGAAGTTATTTCACCTGAAAGTGCTAAAACAGTTCTAGATGTTGATGTTTATGGAAATATTAAAAGTATTACACAATCCGGCCTTCATAAAAATACAACAATTAGCCAAACACAAACCAATCTATATGATGACAATCAAAATCTTTGTATGGTGAAACGTACGGATGTTGGCAATACATATTACAAATATAATGCTTTAGATGAAATGGTCTGGTTTGCTCAAGGAGTAAGTGGAAGTACTTGTAGTAACCACCGAGCGCTATCAAGCCAAAAAATTACTATAGGCTATGACAATAATGGTAATCAACATACTAAAACATTTGCGGATGGCACGCCTCAAATCAAAACAACATTAGATAAGAATGGCAACGTAAAAAACCTCACATCAGGTAGTGTGAATCAAGCTTATGAATATAATTCCGCGAAATTACTTGAAAAGGAAACGCTAAATGTCGATGGCAAAAGTTTAGCTTTAGACTATGACTACAATAGCTTAGGCCACCTTGACTCGCTAGTTTATCCAAGCCTTAATAAAATATACTTTGCCCCGAATGCTTTTGGTCAACCGACAAAAGCAGGCAGCTATGTGACCTCTGCTCAGTATCACCCAAATGGGCAAATCGATACATTTAACTATGGTAATGGACTTACATATAGACAAACATTAGATGACCAAAAAAGGCCTTACAACCTTACCGTAAACAAAGGCAGTGTAAGCCGATTATCACAAACCTACACTTATGATAATAGCAACAATATTGAGCACATTTACGATAACACTAATCACTATTATGATATCGATTTGGGCTATGACGACATGGATAGATTGGATTATGCTAATAGTAATGCTTGGGGAAGCGGCAGTTTCTCTTATGATGGCTTAGGAAACTTAACAGGTAAAACATTAGGAGTCCAAAACCTTACGTATAACTACAATACGAAAAAGCAATTGAGTACAGTTACAGGAGCCGTTAGTTATAATTTCCAATACAATAAAGACGGTAGCGTTAAGCATAACGGTCGATATGGGTTAACTTATAACCGCGCAAATCAATTAAAGAATGCGAATGGAAACAGCTATGTATATGACGGCAACAATAGGCTTGTTAAAAAAACCTCGTCAGGACAAGCGACATATAGTTTTTATAGTCTAGATGGCACTTTATACCAGGTTATCCCTGCAGACGGTAACGTAACTGAATATATTTATTTGGGTGATAAATTAGTCGCTAAAGAATTAGCATTCAAAGAGATTGATAACAACCCTGTATATAGGTACAAACCAATTTCACCTACCCATTTAGGTGGCTCAGCAACCACTTGTTCATTTTTTACTGGGTGTTCGCTTTATATATCTTGGAAACACAGTAATGCCAACAATGTCACTTATTTTGAGTTAGACCAACGTGGGGACTCGAATACAGGAGAGTGTCCAAAAGGACATATATGTTTAGATCCCGTTGCTCCAATAAAGCAGATCAAACTAATCAAAATAGATAATGAATGGGTAAGGATTTATAACGGTAAGTCTTTGTCGAATCGTCCGACGATAACATCTAGCAGTGCAGACTATAGAGTAAGAGCCTGTAACCCTGTTGGGTGTTCATCTTATAGCCCAGCTATTACCGTAACTAATGATACTTCAATATAGGAAATTAAAATGAAAAATTTAATATTAAGTACTTTTCTGGTATTGGCTTGTCTATACAGTAATTCGGCAAGTTCAGAGACAGTTTATGTTCATAGCGACATATTAGGCTCTCCAATAATGGAGACAAATTCGAGTGGTACTGTTACATCTCGATCTCATTATAAGCCATTCGGTGAAGCGTTAGAGGGAATGAAAAAAGGTGTTGGTTATACTGGGCACCTTAATGATAAAGATTTAGAGCTGACCTATATGCAGGCACGATATTATGATCCAGTCATAGGTCGTTTCTACTCGAATGATCCGGTTGGATTTACTAATATTCATACGTTTAATCGTTATGCTTATGCCAATAATAATCCATATAAATATACTGACCCCAATGGGCAGTCGGCTTTAGTGTTAGAAGGTATTAAAGATGGTGTAATTATTGGCGGTTCTTCTGGCGGACCTTGGGGAGCAGTCGCTGGAGGAATTATTGGTGCGCTAATAGGTGCTAGTGCCACATATGGAATAATTCAGTTAGCTAGTGACTCCACAGATCTTCCAACTGATTTAGTTGGTGATCAAAGCGATGACCGAGCTGGTAAGTCTAGAGGAAAAAGGCATAATAGTGGGCCGCTTACTTCTGAAAATGGCGGGACAGGTAACCCTGAAGAGGACTTCGATACGCTTACAGGGGGAACTGGTAAGCCAGCAGAGGGAAGAAAGGAAGGTACAATTATTGGAGAAAATGGCGTAACAATAAGGCCAGGAAAAGAAGGTGAAGGGCCTAGGATTGACATCCCTGCAAATGGAGAAAAACCGCCAGAGACACTTCACTATGATCAGTAATATGGAAGTAAGCACATGAAGAATAACATTAATTTCAGTTTGGTGAATATTGTATCTATACCAAGTTTATTTGAGCACGGTATTGTTGAGTATCATGTTGAAAAAATAGGAAATAATCGACCAGATTCTATGTGGTTGAAAACTGGTAATAATGCCATTATAAAATTATCCACATCTATCAATGAATTCGATAATTGGGATGAAATTGGAAGCTTATGTTTGGAAGTTACTGAGGCTGGCTCATTTAACAATAGTATGACGACATTAGATAAAAGTTGGCTAAAAGTTAGGCGAATATCAAAGTTGGTACTTATTGATGAAAGCATTCGAGTTGAGTGTGGTTTAAAAATTGAAAATGAAAAGTGTCAAACCATGATTTTTCTACCCAGTTCTTTTCCAAATGCAGTAGAGATGCAGAGTGATTTTTACCTAGAAAATTTTGAGCCTGAATGTTCGATTGAAGATTATTTAGATGAGATATGTGAATAAAGAAGCAATAATTTTTGATAGCAACTATCAAGTCTTCCCTTAATTTACATTGAATCCAAAGCCCTTTGCGAAGTGACTCCATATAGTTACTTCACAAGGGGCTGTTCTGGTTTAATGGCATAGGACACTTTGATAAAGGATAATATCCTAGTTAATCGAGGTGTTTATGAATCAAAAACGACAATACAAAACTTATACGAAAGCATTTAAAGAAGAAGCCGTGGCTTTAGTTATCGATCAAGGCTACACAGTTCCTGATGCAGCGCAGTCTTTAGGGATCAGAGCAAATTTACTTTATGGCTGGAAACAACAATTTGAAGATAAACAATCTGGTAACGTTTTAAGTGGTGATGAACGTAGTGAATTGATGAAACTTCGCAAAGAAAACAAACAACTGCGAATGGAAAAAGAAATATTAAAAAAGGCCAGTGCCTTCTTCGCAAGAAAAATGAAGTAAAGTTTAACTTTATTAAGCAGAATGAAGGCACTTTTCCTGTAAAAAAGCAGTGTGAAGTAATGAGAGTCAGTCGCAGCGGTTATTATGCTTGGCGTAATCGTCCCGCTAAAGTTATTAGTGCATCAGAGCTAACGTTGTATCGACGCACAAAAGCTTTATTTACAGAAGGTCGCCAAAGTTTAGGCTCTCGCCAGCTGATGAAAAAACTGCGGAAAGAAGGTTTTAAGGTTGGGCGAGACAGAGTAATTCGATTGATGGATAAGCTTAATTTGAAGGTCAAGCAACGCATTGCCTATAAAGTAACAACAATGCGTAAACACCGCCACAGTGTAGCCGATAATATTGTTGACCAGCAGTTTAATCCCAAACAAGCCAATCAAATTTGGGCGGGTGATGTGACGTATCTTCGCACAGGTCAAGGCTGGATGTACCTGGCTATTGTGATGGATTTATATTCCCGTCGTGTTATTGGATGGTCAATTCATAAACGTATGACCGTTGATTTAGTTGAACGAGCAATGCAAATGGCACTAAATCTCAGGCAACCAACTGAAAAGCTAATATTCCACAGTGATAGAAGCTCACAATATACGAGTCATCGCTTTCAACAGCAGCTAAAGAATAACAATATTATTACCTCGATGAGTGGTCGAGGTGCGTGTTGGGATAATGCTGTTGTTGAACGATTCTTCGGTAGTTTAAAAAATGAATGGCTATTAAATATTTACCGTTTAACACGAAACAGTATGAAAGAAGATGTTGAAGCTTATATCAGATATTACAATCAGATCATGCTGCATACATCAAATGGTGACTGCTCTCCAATTGAGTATGAACAGTCCACAATAAATGTATCTTATTCGGCTTGACCAGAACACCTCAAAAATCAATTGGTTTATATACTATTTGCGAGATTGCCTTTACCCTCAATCTCGCAAACCAGTTTATTTAAGAGATTTATTAATATGTTCAATTAAAGATGTCCATTGCTGAATCTCTTCTTTATGGATGTCACACACTTTATTCTCACGAGTCCACCTCACATATGCTTTTGCCATCTGATACTTTGAGAACCCGCTAATTTCATTCTTTAATATATCAACTATAGGTCTTTCAGGCTGTTCTGTTACTATTTGAGTGATATCTACGTTGTATTCAAGTTTAGCAACCTCGACTAGAGTATGACGCAGTAAGTCTTCTATTTCGGCTTTAGGTACATTGCAAAAGTCTTTCGTACGTAATATTTTTTTATTGCCTAGAGTGTGAACTAAGTTTTCTTGTTGAGCAGCTTGATCACCTGCTGCATCTGAATCTAATAAAGCTGCAACTTTTAGGTTGTGTGCATACAAGATAGTTGAGTAGTAAACAACTTTACCTGCTGAATTAGCAAAGACTAAAGCTATTTTATCGTTTAATTTTATCTTTCCACCCGATCTGAATAGTTCTGCTGTTGCCTCAATGTACCAATAATCAGTAAGCCCTTCTAATACCAGGTTTCTACTTTGGGAGAATAAGCTGCTAGCAAGGTCATACCCTAATGATTCTTGTAGTGGAAGGATTCCTGTTGCATCACTTGCTGATAAGGTCGTATGTACTTTCGTACCCAATTGACGATCTGTCATTTCGATGACTCGAACAATATCTAATTCGTCAGGTCCGACTAAAAATGGTGAATGTGTTGAAAAAATGGTTTGATTATTTTCAGATAATCTTGATATTGTATTTCTAAAATCTCTTTGTTTTAAAGCATGCAAACTCATACCTGGTTCATCTAATAATAAGATAGCATTTTGATGTTTATCCATAGATTCTGAAAAGAAAACAACAAAGAAAGATACTAACCACTGAAAGCCTTCAGATCTCTGATCCAATTCTACTTCTACACCCAAGTCATCCTCAACAACAACTTTAAGGTATTGACCATCGGCTGTTACTTTCAATTTATCTGCTTCAGATCTTTTACTATCTGGCAGCCATACAGAACATATCTCTCTGGTTAATTTTACACTTGCAGCATTTAGTTGATAACTTCTTTGATCTAGTTTGTCTTTATATAATTGGAGCTGCTCAGGTTGGTTTGCGCCTGGTGAAGTCGTTCTACCTAATTCTGATAACTCATCAGCAGTGAAACCTAAAAATTTAAGTAAACAAAGATTACCATAATCGTAAGCATCATCATCTAAAATACCTTGGTTAGTTCTTGCAGCAAGATGCTCTAAATGTATTGATGGTTTAACTTTAAAGTAATTATTAAAAAGTATAAAAACAGGTACTCTTTTATTTAAAATTTTTCCCACTTCATTATAAATTTCATTAAAACCAATTAACTTTAAAATTTTGTCATATCTTTCTTCTTCTTTTGGGTTGTCTTCGTCAATATAAGTAAGGTTCTCTTTTAAAAACGCCTCTAATTTAGTCGATTGAACAGATGAAATCTCAGTCCAACTGTAAAAACTCTCTGCTATTTGGTTGTATTTTTCGGAAGGTTTTAAGGTTTCACTAGTCTCAGTATCCAACAAAAAATGTTTATCCATATGCGCAAGCAGTCTAGTAAAGTCTTTACTTAGATCTGAAAACTTAGTTTTTTTAGGGGCATCAATTAGATTATAATAGCCTGTATTATCTAGTTTTCTAGTTAGCTTATATTTACAACCATGGAATCTATCATCAAGAAGAACTTTATCTTCATCTTCCAGAGTAAATATTCCTTCAACAACCTCAACATCTTCAATATTAACCTGTCCAGAAGTAATATCATTATATAATGATCTTGGATAATCTCTTAGTGCATCAAAACCTTTAACTTCACTAGGTTTTTTCAGTTGTTGTAGTGCCCTTAGAATTACTGTTTTTCCTGCTTCATTTGGACCTACAAATATAGTTTTTAATTTTTCAACTTCAAATTCACCTGAATCAATAATACTTCGGTAATTCTTTATCCTTGCTTTGTGTAATCTCATTAGTACAACCTAATTATTTAAAACCGTTAAGACATAGGCTCTTTTATTTACAGAGTCCATCCTGAATATTTATTTTTCTTTATTTTTTTTATGATGATTTTCAAGTTCATACCAAAATTTATCTAATCCTTTTTTAGTTTCTAAAGATATATGAAAACGTGTTTCTCTCTTTTTATTTGATAAACTCTCCATACATAAAGACAAATCAAGCTTTGCCCATTCATCCGCAAGGATCACATATGGTGTATCTGTAATCCAAAATCTCAAATCTCCCGAAGTGACTCTTAATAAAACGGCTACATTCTCTGTATAGCTGACCCAAAGAGATCTATATAAACGGCATATATCACCTACTGAATAATATTCATTTTCCTTTGCTACTTTCATTAGGTTATCAATTTTTATAAGGTCAAGGAATGAATAAGTGTAAGCTGAAATAAGATCGTTTGTAGAGTCAAACGATGTGCGGATTTTGCAAAGTTTTCGATAATATTGAGGATGAAAGTCCGTTTTTAAAAGTGCAATAAATGTCCTTCCAGATTTCCAGTTCGCTTCAATCTCTTTTTTATTTCCAACAAACTTAGCTAGATTGTCTTCTACTTCAACAGATAACCTAAGTAAACTTTCATTTAAAGAACAGCACTGTTTATATCGTTCTAAAATAATAGCATTTTTAGTCTTAATTGCTTCAGTTAAAATTGATAACTCGAACTCACCTTTAATACCTGCAAATTTATTTAAACTATCAAGCCCCCATTTAAGTAATTGTTCGTACATCCTTTTCTCCAAACACTGATACAAAAATATTATATACAATTTATCAGTTTGGTAGGATTGAATCCATTAATTAAATTACATATACGTACCCAATATTTTATGGTTTCACCGTCTTTATTGGTTCTACGTTTTACTTTAAGGTCATAGCGTTCACAGCCCTCAGCCAATACCAATGGGGCTTTAGGATTAAGGCCGCGATATTCTTTGATAACTGCATAAATACTAATAGTTCGTTTCATTCAGGGTTACGACCTTCCTTGGCCCAATACAAAATTCACTTTAGTTCTTTATCGGTAGGTGCGCGGCTGCCAGAATTCACGAACACGCGTCTTCTGATTTGACTGGGCTTATATACCATATAAAGGTTACATCGTTACTGGCGTATTTAGCATCAAAACGCAATAAACCTGAACATAGAGGAAATCCACTATTCATAATAAGGAAAATTAAAGCCACACTGGTCGATCCAGATGGAAAAAGGAACTGATCGGAGTTGTTAAAATTGATTTTAATGTAAGATAAAGATCTTCCTTTAATTTTTTAAGGGGAGATGACAATGAAATCTAGCTTAACAAAATACACTAACAAACGATCTCATCTAGACTATGCAGCAGTCCATCAAGATAAAGATTCTTACACTACAGCTGTAAAAATCCATCATATATCCTCTGTTGTAAGATTGGCAATTTTCGGGGGTATTATTTATTTTTCTAAAAGTGATTTCATACCTTTAATTAGTGACTTAATTAAGGTATTCCTTTAAATTATAAAAGCACACTTAAATGTTACTTTCTTGTTTGTACAGTAGACTTAATGAGAACTTGAGGAAATCAGGTTGAAGTAAATTAAAGAGCAACGAGTATGATACTTTAATACTTGATATGACAGTTTATTACTCAGTAAGAAATATGTTACTCACCCAAACTTGCTTTTAGTATTCAGTCAATTCAAAGCTGATAATGTGTGTATTTCGGTATCACTAGGTTTTATGTGTAGCTTGTATTTAATACCGATATGAAGATGAGGAAAATTAATGCTTTCAAGCTGACTTTCTGTAGTTAGCATATTAGATTTTTGCTAGCCTCACTGTTTACATTGATGATAGTCAACTGGTTAAGTTTGAAAAGCATGGGGTTAATTTCAAGGGTGGCCTTCTCGCTACGTCAGAGGCTTACATAGAATGTATCAAAATAATTAACTCTATTTGATCAAATAATTTCAGTTGAAATAATCAATATCACCCATCCACTTTACAGATTACACTAGAAAAATTGATAACGAAATTTTCTAGTAAGTAACAAGTGTTGCAAAGCCTTTATAAATAAGAACTGACCTGGTCAACTCAATTCAGTCACCCCAGTTAAGCAACCATTTCTAATTCTTTAGCCATAGATTCAAATTTATTTGGACTTTGGTAATCCAGAAAAGAATGAAGTCTATGACTGTTGTACCACATGCTTATATAATTCAGTATATCTTGCTGCGCTTCATAGCGTGTTTCATAGTTCCGCCAATGAACGCGTTCTTGCTTTAAACTACCGAAGAAACTTTCAGCAACGGCATTATCCCAGCAACAACCTTTTTTACTCATGCTACCAATAAAGCCATTTGATTTGAGTAATCTACGATATTGATGGCTAGCATACTGAACTCCCTGATCAGAATGAACTACCAGTCCTTCTTCGGGTTGTCGTTGCCACATAGCCATTGTTAATGCATCACAAACAAGTTGTGCTTTCATTCTAGAACCCATGCTCCAACCAACGATTTTACGTGAATATAAGTCAATCATGACACATAAATACAACCAGCCTTCTGATGTCCAAACGTAGGTGATGTCACTGACCCACGCTTTATTTGGCGCTGTTACAGCAAAGTTTTGCTTAAGCTCATTTTGATAAATAGGTTTGTTATGATCGCTGTTCGTTGTTGCCTTATATTTCTTTTTATATCGAACCCAAACATTCGCCTCTCTCATTAATTGAGTTGTTTTGCTTCGGCTTACCGGAAAGCTCAAAGTATTAAGCACTTTTTTAATACGTCTAGCACCGTATGTATTGTCACTAAATTTAGCGATATCTTTGATCAATTCAATCATTTCTTGATGAGTCGAATCATCAGGTTTATCGGCTTGACGCTTTTGATAACTATAATAGTTGTTACTTTTAACACCCAGTACGTGGCACATTAGCACCACAGGCCAGATCTTCTTATGTTGGGCAATAAACGAATATTTTACTTCGTTTCTTTGGCAAAGAAGACCGTCGCTTTTTTTAAGATCTCACGCTCCATTTCAAGACGTTTGACTTGCGCTTTTAAGTTGCGAATTTCTTCTTGCTCTGGTGTTAGTTTGCCGTTACCACGAAAAGCTTGCCCATCATCATTGTCAGCTTCTTTTATCCAACGACCAAGCATGTTGGGATTAACACCTAAATTCCTAGCGGCCTCAGCCTGAGAGTAATTTTGCTCTACGACTAATGCGATGGCATCAAGCTTAAATTCTTTTGAGTACTTTTTACGTTTTGTCATTTTTTTCTCCAGTTAAGTTTATTATCTCTTAACTGGGGTAGTCTAATCTATTAAACCACGTCAAACACAGCTTTGAAACAAAAGAATAAAATCAATTCATATTTACTATCTAGAACTAAGTAAGCAAATAATAATTTGTAAAAAGAGGGAACTTATAGATTAATATCATTGATAAATTGCTATTCATGGTTAATGGTAATAATTATGAATTACTTTTTTCATTAGATTTTTATAAAATTTAATAGCTTAATTGTGTTAATTAAGCTATTAAATGGGCTAAACAGGTAGTAATGTGAGATTAAAATGCCTCTATTAATAAAATCAAATTATTTGGCTGAGTTATGTAAAAATAAACTTGAGTACATTGCCCTTATTCGTTCAAAGATGTCTGGTGCTGTTCTTGATGAGATCTTGCATACTCTACCTAGACAAAAGGAAGTTATTTGTCGTGCGCTTGAAATTAAACCTGAAATTATAGATAACTTGTATTCCAAAAAGCACTTATGTATAAGGAATACAGAAATCATGCTTGATCTTCTATTAATATATTCCAAAATATATGAACTTGAAGGAAATTTAACGTTAACACAAGATTTACTTGCCCAACGTTTGCCCGCCTTAGGTGATAAAATGCCAAATGAACTCTTAGATACGTTTACTGGACGGACTCTAGTCAAGGATGCAATTAACAATATGAAATGCGATGAATTCATCTAGATACCTAATATACTTAAATGCATGGCTGTAAGAGAGTAATAAAGCTTCTATAGCTCAAACTAGCATTGATAATTTTGGTAAATAAATCTTTTACAGAGTTAAGCAGCCGTTGCAACTTAGACAAAAAAGAAAATTGAATACCAATAACCTAAAAAACACCATCAACATTAAGCACATATTTAGCATAAAAACATTGTATATCTTCAAAGTTGTTGTTCGATATCCTTCCAATTTACGTACTTTATCTCTTGAATGTATAATGTGATGCACTAACTGACGTTCATCTATATATTTAATATTTTCTAAACTTTTTATACAAGATCTATCAGAAATACTTAATCCCCGTGTATCCCACCTCTTTTCGGCGGCATTTCCACGAAAAACCACCTATAATCTATTAGAAATAATTATATAAATCGGCACTTATGTCGTCATGGTAGATTGGCCAAATCTATTTTGCTAAACAACAAATGGTATTACCATAAGTCATTACGACTTGCTTTATAAATTACCTATAATGGAATAATCATTTTGAACGGAATATAGTTAAAATAAGTGGTTAGTTAATAATGTAACGACAAACAGGAGTAATCATGCTGTTTTCATCTGATATGATAGAGGTTATGAGCGTATGCAATGATAAATGGAATCACTTATCATTGATAAAAACAGGCGTACCTGGAACTTTACTCAAAAGTATTATAACTAGTTTACCTGAGCAGAAACTAGTCGTTTGCCGTGCTCTAAAAATATCGCCAAAAAAACTTCCTCGCTTGTACATGAAACCACTTCTTAACAGTCGTCAGTCAGAAAGAATACTCGACATACTAGGTGTTTATTCTAAAATATCTGAACGATACGATGATACAAAATTAATACAAAAACTCTTGGGTACATCACTTCCCGAACTTAACAATGGAAAACTAAGCGACTACTTCGATACATATATAGAACGAACAATAGCTAAGGAAATAATAAATAAAATGGAATTTAGAAAATTTACCTTAATTAACCTCAGATCGGGTTAAGCAGTAATCATTGAATTTCGCTCTACATCAGTAAGATTAAGCATTGGCTTATTGTCCTTTAAACAATATGCCACTAAACCTGCAAGTAAGTTCAACATAAAACCATTAGGACTGCGGAGACGTGAATGTTCTATTAGAGAGATATTCTTCGGTTAGTCATTGATTGTTTCAATAATGAACCTTCTCGATAACATGGCCCTGTCCCATAATGACATCGCTTTCGCTTTCATATTGCGACGAACGGTTGTGATAAAATCTACGCATCTATCTTTCAAACTCGCTGATAAATTTTTACTAATGTAACCTTTATCAGCATACTATTTATCCGTTAGTTTTTTGCTCAATTCGAGTACTGTTTTCGTATCATGAACATTAGCCGTTGTTAATTTTTCATCAACAATCTCACCTTTAAAGTTAGTCACTAAATGTAATTTGAATCCGTAAAACCAACCTATAGTACTTTTCCACGCTGAGCAATATCGTTGAATGTTTTATGCCTTAGAATACGAAGATTATGACAGACTTTAATACTGGTAGAGTCAATGAATTCAATACCTGTCGAGTCACCTTTAAGTGTAGAAAAATAACTAGAAAGAGGAACGATAGCTTTAGGAATAACTTTTGAAGTTAAGGTTGTTTGACATATGAAAAGCAATAATAATGATCATTATTTCACTCATAGTCATACGACAAGCGCGATTACGTTTGCGTGTACCATCACTGATTAATTGTTTCTCCTATTGTGGAATAAATACTCGACAAAAGTCATCGACATCACAAAATTATTCATGCCTGTTCCTTATCTTTCTAATTTTTCTTTGTCGAAAGATCTGATCGTGGAACCGGCACTTAGTTCAATTTTTATCCCGAGCTGAGGTTAATTAATGTTTTTTAGAACTAGCGTGAGAGAAAATAGTAGGTTTTCATACTTTTTTGGAGTTAGAATTAATTCGCATTTTTTCGCTTTAATATTTATAATGCGCATCGAAATTAATCCTGTTCTATTCCATATAAGGTCGGCGCATTCATGACTCTATCTATTTCAGCAAAAGAGACTATTGAGGCATATAAGCTTGAAAGAAAGCTTAGAGGGAAAGTTGGAAAAGCTATAGCCGACTATACTATGATTGAGGAGTCGGATGTTGTAATGGCAGCTATAAGTGGGGGGAAAGACTCATTTGCAATGCTAGATATATTACTTTGTCTAAAAAAATCAGCACCGATAAACTTCAACATAGTTGCTGTTAATCTTAATCAAAAACAGCCTGATTTTCCAGAGCATATTCTTCCTGAATATTTTGAATCATTAGATATCCCATACTATGTGATCGATAAAGATACCTATTCAATTGTGAAAGAAAAAGTGCCTGAAGGTAAAACGACTTGTGGTTTATGCTCTCGCCTAAGGCGTGGCACCTTATATTCATTTGCAGAAGAAATTGGTGCCACCAAAATAGCACTCGGCCATCACATGGACGACATTGTAGAAACTTTATTTTTAAACATGTTTTTTGGTGCAAAATTGAAAGCAATGCCACCAAAATTAAGAGCCGATGATAAGCGAAATACCATCATTCGCCCATTAGCCTATTGCCGCGAAAAAGACTTGATAAAATTTGCCAATTATCGCCAATATCCAATCATTCCTTGTAATTTATGTGGTTCGCAAGAAAATATGCAGCGGCAAAACATTAAAGCTATGTTAAATCAATGGGATCAGTCAACACCCGGTCGCATTGAAAATATTTTTAAATCTTTAAAGAATGTCAGCCCAAGTCAGCTTGCAGATGAAAAGCTATTCGATTTTCAAAACTTACCAATTGATAGAACTTCTGAACAAAATGAATATGAATTTGATAAGGAAATAGTTTCATCAACTAATATTGACGAGTCATTAATTATTAATGCTAGCAATATTTAACTAAATAAGTATTTATACAACACGTATATTTTGGCTTAGTAAGAAGCAATTTAAAGACAAAATCAGAAATTTTGTAAAGGATAAAAAGGGAATAAAGCTATAACTTTATGCCTAATCTAACGTAACTTTACATAAACATAGTATTTTGTAAATCAACGGAAGTCTAAAAGTAAAAATTAATATCAAATTATCAAAAAGTTACAATAAACAAAATTTTTTTTTGCTTGTTTTATTGCATATAAGGCAAAGACAGTTATGCCATGCTTGAAATTCTGATGCGCTTAAAAGAGTCTGCACCTATCCATTTTGATCTTGTTGCTGTTAATCTTGATCAAAAGCAGCCAGGCTTTCCTGAACATATTTTACCTAATTATCTTGAATCTCTAGGTGTTGCTTATCAAATCGTTGAAGAAGACACTTACGCTATTGTTAAAGAAAAAATTCCAGAAGGTAAAACCACGTGTAGCTTATGCTCACGCTTACGTCGTGCTTTGTTATATAAAGCAGCCAAAGCATTAGGCGCAACCAAAATCGCTTTAGGCCATCACAGAGATGATATGGTTGAAACCTTAATGCTGAATATGTTCTACGGTGGCAAGCTTAAATCAATGCCAGCAAAACTAGTGTCAGACAATGGCGAGCATGTGGTTATTCGCCCATTAGCCTTTTGTAAAGAGCAAGAGCTTATTCAATATGCACAGTTAAAACACTTCCCTATTATTCCGTGCAATTTATGTGGCTCTCAGCCGAATCTGCAACGCCAAAATATTAAAGCCATGCTACAAGATTGGGATAAAAACCATCCTGGTCGAATTGAGTCTATGTTTACCGCAATGCAAAACGTTGTACCTTCACATTTATGCGATGGCGAACTATTTAACTTTAAATCAATTGATAGCGACTCAGGCATTATTGATGGTGGTGATACGGCTTTTGATCAAGAAGGCTTTGTCAGTACAAATTCGGTTGAAAAATCTACCGTACAAGTTAACGCCGCTGACATACTAAATGTTGTCGAAATAAAATAATCCCATTATTCAAAACTTAACTTTAGCTCAATTTTAAACAAGGCTTTCTCATGCTCGAAAAACTGTTTCAGCTACAACAACATAATACAACGGTAAAACAAGAAATTATTGCCGGTTTTACTACGTTTTTAACCATGGCCTATATTATTTTTGTTAACCCAGCGATGCTAGCTGATGCTGGTATGGATCATGGCGCTGTTTTCGTTGCTACCTGTATTGCCGCAGCCATTGGTTGTTTAGTGATGGGCTTACTTGCTAACTATCCAATTGCGCTAGCGCCTGGTATGGGCTTGAATGCATTTTTTACCTATACCGTAGTACTTGATATGGGCTACACCTGGCAAGTTGCACTTGGTGGTGTGTTTGTTTCGGGTTTAGTATTCATTATTTTAAGCCTATTTAATATTCGCGAATGGATCATCAACAGTATTCCACATTCATTACGTTTTGGTATTGCTGCAGGTATTGGTTTGTTTCTCGCATTCATCGCCTTAAAAAATGCAGGCATTGTTGTTGATAGCCCTGCAACGTTATTAACTTTAGGCGACATTACTGCATTACCTGCAATATTCGCAGCTATTGGCTTGTTTTTAATTGTTGGTTTAGCCAATAGAGGTGTTAGCGGCGCAGTTATGATCTCTATTTTAGTGATCACTTTACTAGGAATTATTTTCGGCGATATTCAATACCAAGGCATAGTTTCAATGCCACCATCTGTTGCGCCAACATTCATGCAACTTGATATTACTGGTGCCCTCGAAGTGGGTATGCTTTCAGTTATTTTCGCTTTTCTTTTTGTCGATTTATTTGATACCTCAGGCACGCTTATAGCTGTTGCCCAGCGTGGTAACTTATTGGATGAAAAAGGCAACTTTCCACGTTTAGGTAAAGCGTTATTAGCGGATTCAACGGCAACAGTTGCTGGTAGTGTTTTAGGTACATCAACAACAACAAGCTTTGTAGAAAGTACCGCAGGTGTTGCTGCTGGTGGCCGTACAGGTTTAACCGCTGTAACGGTTGGTATCCTATTCTTATTATCACTAATGTTTTCACCACTAGCCGCTATGGTACCTGCTTACGCAACAGCTGGGCCGTTATTTTATGTTGCAGTATTAATGCTGGCAGGCTTAGTTAATGTGCAATGGGATGATTTATCAGAAGCAGTCCCTGTTGCCGTTATTTGTATCACCATGCCTTTAACTTTTTCAATTGCTAACGGTATCGCGTTCGGCTTTATTAGCTATGTTGCGGTACGTGCTTTTAGTGGTCACTTCAATAAGATTAACCTCAGTGTTTTATGTCTAGCATTGTTGTTCTTATTTAAGTTTGCTTTTTTTGCTTAACTTTTGCTTTTAAACTTTTATTCTCTGGGAAAATGACCAATGTCTATCACCTCAAAAATTTGTAAGTCGGTGCTTTTTACAAGCATAGTATTAGCCAGTTCAGTCAATGCTGAAACGCTGTGGAGTGATAATTCCATTAGTTATTTGAAAAATGTTGATGACTTTCAATTATTAGAAAACGACAATATTAATGTTATTACTTTTGAACATGCTTCAGGGCATAACTGGGGAGATGTTTTCTTTTTTGCTGATCGAATTACCGCCAGTAAAGACAGTAACAACGGTCGTTATGAAGAAACCTATGGCGAATTATCTGCGCGTTTAAGCTTAAGCTATTTAACCGGTAATAAAATAGCGATGGGGCCAATTAGCGACTTATACCTAGCAGGCACTTATGAACATGATACAGGTAATAATGACGGCTTTGGTTTTGGTTTTAACAACTACTTAGTGGGAGTTGGTGCCTCATGGGATGTTTCAGGCTTTAACTACTTACAAAGTAATGTTTACCTTGCTGAAAACGACGATACTGACAACGATTATCAGCTTACAGTCGCTTGGGGTTACCCAATTGCGATTGGCAAACATGATATTATTATTGATGGTTATTTAGATTGGTCTTCTGCAGCTGATGATCACAGTGCTGATTTTCATTTTAATCCACAAGTTCGCTTAGATGTTGGTAAATATTTTGGTAAAGCAAAGTTTGTTGAAGTGGGCATTGAGTATTCATACTGGCATAACAAGTTTGGCATTAGCGGTATCGACAATGAAAAAACCGTTAGTGCTATGGTAAAGGTTCACCTATAGCTCTAGAAGCAAAACAGTGTAATTCAAATATAAAAAAACTCGTTAATTATTAACGAGTTTTTTGTTTTTGGGCTTAATAAAACTACGCTTAGTTAACCACAACTAATCAGCGTTAAGCGCTAAATAACGTCGGTTATGACGGATCATTTCCGTTAACTCTAAAACATAGTCGGTACCGCGTTCTGAATATGGTATTAGCCCAGTCGCGAGTATTTCAGGAGACAAAGGTTGGTCTTGCTCTCTTAATTGCCCTCTAATGGTTCTAAACACCATATAAGCACTGTTGGTATTAATATTCTTTAAATAGCGTGATACGCCTTGCTTTACAGAGCTATAAGCAGCAACTTCATGCTTAGCTCCTACATTTCTGCCGCTAGGCACCATGCCACAGCCTTTTTTATAACACCAAACGCCAAAAAAGTTTAAGCCAATCCGAGCAAAGCGAGATGTACCCCAAGCAGATTCATTCGCCGCTTGTACCAATATCAACGCTGGTGGAATGACATCTACCTTCAATTGCAACTCATAAAGTTGCCTTAAAAGTGAAAATTTCTTACTGACTCGATACTGCTTACTTAAATCAGCAACAAAGGTATGTTCTTGTTCAGTAAAAGGTTGTTCTAGTGTCAATTGCGCAATCAAACGCTCAACTTCACTGCGCAAGGTTAATATGCTTTCATTCTCAGCCAGAATCGCCGGTTTAATAAAAGCAAAAAATTGTTTTTTCTTTTCTTTAACATCACGAATACTGGCAAAGTCAGGCAGAATTACGTCATGTAATGGCTGCTCAATAACTTTAACCACTTTAGGTATTATTTTCGGTTCTTCTACAGTAACCACTGGTGCTTGCTCTTTAACTTGCACGGGTAAAAATGTAAAAGGGGCAATTAAGCCAATACCAAGCAATACTATAAAAAGAAAACCTAACAAACGTTGTTTACTAACTATCATCAAGCCTTAAGTTCCTTCTGTCGCGGATATATATAACTCATCATGAGTACTCATAAGCTATTATTTATTATGCTGAAAACGTATCAGTGATCGAATCAGGCTTATCTGTTGAAGTTTGCATTTGCAAACCAAAAATTTCCCGATACAAAATGCCTTTTACGTTGTAAAACATTGGCGCTATAAAGGTTAAACAAAAAAGAAAAAATGCAATAGCGATAAAGCCAAGCTCTGAATTACCTGCTGCAGCAATAGGTAGTGCGGAGACAATCATCGCTAATGCCAACAGTACATATATTGAAAATAACTTAAACCACTGAAAACGTGTTGCTTGAATACAAACAGTAATTGCCTTCATCGGTGATAATCGCTTTTCAACAACTAAAGGCAGCGCTAGTGACAGTGCAACCGCTAAAAATATACCAGGTAAATAAAATAAGGTTAAACCAATAGTCACAAGCGTAGAGGTCAACAAGGCACAAACAGCAACCCAACTACCACGTTTTAAAAAGGCAAAAACTAATTGAGAGCGCGTTTTCAATCCAACAGAATGAAATACTCCCATCATCTCGACACCCGCTAAAAATGGGTAAACAACTAACGTGACAATAATATTAAGCAAGGTAACCGATTGTGGATCTTTAATGACCACTTCAATTCCACCTAATGGTGCGCTAGCAATCATTGAAACAAACATGCCAATGAGTAAACAAATAAATAAACCCAAATTAATTGCCATGCGAGATTTGAGTGTTATTTGCCAAGCTTCTTTTAGAATAGCAGCAACATCAAGGGTGTATTCACCTTTAATAGCTGAATCAATGCTGCCACCAACTTTTACAATAGGAAGTTTTTCCACAAAAATATTTACCTAAATGAGAAGCAGTCAAATGCTTCATTACTACATAATGACCAGCAGTATATCGCAAATAGCCTGCATCTGTGAATAAGCTTCAAACGGATTCACATTATATTGAAGTTGTGTGAGCTAAATATAAATTATAAAAATAGAAGGGAGAATCAATGATAAAAATTAGTAAGGGGAAATGTTGAGAACAAAATAAATGCTTTAGAGTCAGTAAGTTTATTGTCTAGTTAGATTATATTGTTTTACATCGCTTCTCAAAAGCAAAAAATTAGCTTTTAATTGCTAGTAGTTTTTCACTATAAAAGTGCCATAAGTCTTCAAATGATTTGAAATGGTAAACTCGACCTTGGTAGCTTGTTTTCATAATGCCTCCTAATACTAGAGGCACCATTGTACAATTATCAACCAAAGCGAACTGTAAACCATATGTAATAGTGCGTTGCAATACGTCTAATATATAAACCGTTATTACAATTTATACCCGTTTCACCTGAAGATGCTGTTTTCAGCAAATCGAGAAAGGGTTAGCTTCAAGGCATTGATTGAAAAGAATAGTTATTCTATTGTCGAAATCAATAACGCTGGAGATGACCCTTAATCGGTTTGCCCGTAGGGAGCTAAGCTAGAAAATCAGTCCTGCGTTGCGATACTTGATAAGGGAATAACCATTATCTACGTATCGCACCTTGACCTGACTTCCTAGCTTAACTCTGAAGTTGCATTTTCAAGTGCAACGGGTATATGATTGAACTTGAGTAATTTATTACCCGTTAAATCTACTATTAACGCTCATGCTTAATGTTTTTCAATAAAGATTGAAAGTACCCTGCACCCTTCTCATGCGCCAAAGCAATATTATTCTCCGGAATAGCTTCAGGATCTTTATAAACCTTTAACACTCGCGCCATGCTTTCTTCACGAATTAAATGTAACGTTGGGTATGGAGAGCGGTTGGTGTAATTACCGGCATCATCATAGTCAACGTCAGAAAAACAGTATTCAGGGTGAAAATTAGCAATTTGAAATATGCCTTCAAACCCCTCTTCAACCAGCAAGTCATTACCATAGTCGACTAAATCTAAAAAACGATTAAAGTCTCTAAAGCCCTGCTGATAAATTACCAAACTTGTTTCCACTTCAGGGTTGTCCCTTAGGTAGTTACACTGCAGTAATAGTTCTTTGACCGCAGCTTTAATTTGTTCTTTTTCACTAAGATGGTAATGAATGGTTTGATTAACAAATTCCTTTTTTGCGAATGGACAGAAATTCAGTCCAATAATCACTTGTTCAAGCCACTGTTTTGTTTGTTCTATTTCAATTTTCGTCGTCATGTTAATTGTTATAAACCTTGCAATTTTTTACTAATAATCTAACTATTTATCGGCCAGCTACCTAACTGGTGCTAGTTAACTGTTACTACTTAGCCATCATTACTTTGCTGTAACTGCCACATGGCAAAATAGTGTCCTTGCTTCGTTAGTAGTTCTTGATGAGTGCCTTGCTCAATAATTTCACCTTGTTGCATAACAATAATATTATCGGCATCAATGATAGTCGATAAACGATGAGCGATAACTAAGCTAGTGCGGTGCTCTGCAACTTCTTTAATCGCGGTTAAAATCGCTTGTTCTGACTGGCTATCGAGTGAGGACGTCGCTTCATCAAACACTAATATACGAGGATTCTTCAAAATGGTTCTCGCGATGGCTACTCGCTGCTTTTCACCACCCGATAGTTTTAAACCACGCTCACCAACAATGGTTTCAACACCTTCAGGTAGTCGTGAAACAAAGTCTGCCAAATGTGCCAATTCAAATGCATTATTTACTGCCGCAGTATCTGCGCTCGGTTCACCATAGTGAACATTAGCAAACAAGCTATCGTTAAACAGCACAGTATCTTGCGGTACTATCCCTATATTTTTTCTTAAGGAATGCTGACTAACTTCATGTATGTTTTGACCATCAATTGAAATGGCACCTGAATCACAATCATAAAATCTAAACAGCAACTTTACTAACGTTGATTTACCAGAGCCACTTTCACCGACAACCGCTACTTTTTGCCCTGACTTTATCGTAAATGATAAGTTCTTAATGATTGGACGCTTTGCATCATAAGCAAAACTCACATCTTCAAATTTAATTTCCGCCTGTGACAATGCCAACACACCTGCATTGTCAGTATCTTCAACCTTGGGTTTTCGTAACATGAGCTCGAACATATGCTCAATATTCGCTAGAGACCCTTTTATTTCTCGATAAACAAAACCAAGGAAGTTTAAAGGAATAAATAACTGCATCATAAAGGCATTAATTAAGACAAAGTCACCTAAAGTCATTTGCTGATGAGTAACTTGATAGGCTGCCAATGCAAGCATCGCAGTCATAGAGCAAGAAATAATAACCGCTTGACCACCATTTAGCGCAAATAACGATAAACGGTTTTGCATCTTAGCGGTTTCCCAACTCTCTAGCTGCTTATCATAAGCCTTAGCCTCATACTCTTCATTGGTAAAATATTTAACGGTTTCATAGTTCAGTAAACTATCAATGGCTCGAGTATTACTAGAAGAGTCAGCCTTGTTTGCGGCGCGAATAAAGCGTATACGCCAATCGGTAGCAAATACGGAATAGCTAACATAAAGCACAATTGACATGGTTGTGATTAGCGCAAACCAAATGCCGTAATTTATCAATAAAATACTCACCACCATAATAATTTCAATTAAGGTTGGAATAATATTGAAAATCATAAAACGCATTAAGAAACTAATGCCCGAGGTGCCGCGATCAATATCTCGTGATAAACCACCTGTTTGGCGATTCAAATGAAAATCGAGATCTAATTTATGTAAATGCTGAAATACTTTTAAACCAATACGTCGAATTGCACGTTCAGTGACCCGACCAAATAAGGTATCACGAATTTCTGCAAATAAAACAATAGTAAGGCGTACTAAACCATATGCCCCCACCAATGCGAATGGCACAAGAAAAACACGGTTTTCTTCCTGTTTATCTAAAATATCAACAATATCTTTTAGAATAAACGGTAAATAGACACTAGCAACCTTGGTTAAAACCAAACAGGCAAGCGCGAGGAAAATACGGGTTTTAAATTCAAATAAATAAGGTAGGAGTAGTTTAACTACACGCCAATTAAAGGTCGTTACTTCCTGTTCGGATTGAATAGGTCTGCGCATAGTTGATAAAAAATCCCGACTGTTTTGTTAGCAATACGTCAACAATGTATTGCTCAAGTAAAGATCGCTATATTAGCACTATTTAGGGGAAATAATGCTTAAAACTTCTATGCTTAAATAGCGTTTACAAAAAAAGTGCTTATACAATTTCATAGCGCTATTTATGATCTTTTTTTTGCTCTGTGCTAACGTCAATAGAGGGTTATTTCAATTTTTACAACACTTTTCGATAAGGTCATATGCTCGCATTAATGAACAACATACTTGATCGCTGCTTTTTCACCATCACCTTTATTTTAGGTGTGCAACTTCCTGAGTTTATGCAGCAGTATCAACAGCGCCTTTCTGGTCATTTGAATGAAGCTCAACTGCAATTAGCTCAATTTCAAGATATAGCTCAACAGCACTTTGAAGGCAGCTTGACGACTATGATTACACGCTACAAAGGAAATAGTGAAGCGTCTATTATCAATACCGGTGAATTAATTGAGCGATTATCAATACGTGTAGAATACTTAAACACTCACTTAGAACAGATCAAAGCAACAGATTATTTAGCTAGCGTTTACCAATTTATTTGGCATTTAGATAAGCAAATCGCCGCAGCTACCTCAGAAGATTTTTCAATGGCCATTCCACTTGAACTACACGCTATAGCCACCGGAGTTACTTTAGCGATAACAACCTTAATATTAAAAGAGCTTTTAATTGTTGCCGTTAGAGCTCCTTTTAAAACCAAACTTGTCGATGAAGTGAAATAGCTGATAACAAACCTAGCACTTATAAATAATACTGGTTTCATTAAGTTTGTGATCTTGTTGTGCGTAGAAAAAAATCAAGATAAGGCTCTTGATTGACTAATAGCAGGCTATTGGGATTGAACACACAGGTTTTTAGTTCCAAACAAACCCTAAGTACCCACATCCTTGTGAGCAACGCTGCCTTGGGTTATTTTAACCAGCACAAGTGAGCAATAACTTAATGAAATTGGTATAAGCTACATACTTAAAAACTAAGCACAAAAAAAGGCTGCCGAAGCAACCTTTTATACTGTACAAAATGCAAAACTGATTTGCTGACTTATTTGCCGTTGCCGTCTTCGACGCGACTTTTAAGCTTTTGACCTGGGCGGAACGTTACCACTTTACGTGCAGAAATTGGAATATCTTCACCTGTTTTAGGGTTACGTCCTGGGCGCTCGCTTTTCACGCGTAGATCAAAGTTTCCGAAACCAGACAATTTTACTTGTTCGCCTGACTCTAAAGTTTCACGAATTTCTTCGAAAAACACTTCAACCATATCTTTTGCGTCGCGCTTGCTAAGCCCAACTTTTTCAAATAAATGTTCTGCTACTTCTGCTTTAGTTAGCGCCATTTTTTAATCCCTCAGAGATGCATTTAGTTCAGTTTTCAATGTGTCAACCACTCGGTCAACTACGTCAGTGATATCCTTTTCTTCTAGAGTTTTGTCGATATCTTGCAATGTCAACGCAATTGCTAAGCTCTTAAAACCAGATTCAATACCATTACCTCGGTATACATCGAACAAGTTTAGATCAACTAAATAATTTCCGCCAACCTTTTCAATAAGTTGTAGAACATTATTTACACTAACTTGATCTTCAACAACAACTGCTATATCACGTCGATTCGCAGGAAAGCGAGATATATCAAGCGCTAGCGGGATATTTCGCACACAAACTTCACTTAATAAAAGCTCAAAAACTAAGGTGCGACCGTTTAGTCCTAATTTTCGTTCTAATTCAGGATGTAACGCGCCAATATGACCAACAAGCACACCATTTTTATGAATAGCTGCCGTTTGTCCTGGGTGCAGAGCATCAATTTCTGCTTTTGAAAATTGATAAGCATTAACGTTGCTAGTTAAGCTTAATAACGCTTCAACATCAGCTTTTATGTCATAAAAGTCAGTTGCGGCTTTTTCAATATCCCAATGCTCTTCACTACGTTGACCACTAAGCACACCAGCGATCATGTTTTCTTGACGAACACCATTTTCAGCACTTTCATCAGGAATAAAACGTAAACCTGTTTCAAATAAACGTACGCGGCCTTGCTGACGATTTTGATTGTAAATAACTGATTGCAATAATCCCGTCCATAAACTCACACGCATTTCTGACATTTCGCTCGAAATTGGGTGTGGCAAAGTCATCGTTGCTTGATCTGGATGAATTTGCACTTGTATTTTAGGGTCAACAAAACTGTAAGTAATTGCTTCTTGGTAACCGCGATTCACTAAGGTATTACGTAATTTACTTACCGGCAACACCGCTTCTTTTTGCTCACGCATTGCCAATGTAGCTTTTGGAGAAACATTTGGAATGTTGTTGTAACCAAAAATACGCGCCACTTCTTCAATTAAATCAACTTCGATGCTGATATCAAAACGATAAGCTGGTACTACAACTGTCCATACTTTATCTTCGTTTTCGCCATTTTCAACAACATTAAAGCCTAAGCGGCTTAATATTTCAGTTACCGTTGCATCCTTAATGTGATGACCAATACGACCATCTAATTTTGCACGACGTAATGTTACCGTTCGTTCTGCTGGAATATTACCTTTCGATACAGCTTCAACAATAGGACCGGCTTCACCGCCAACAATTTCTAATAAAAGTGTTGTAGCACGCTCCATTGCATCACGTTGTAATTGTGGGTCAATACCACGCTCATAGCGATGTGACGCATCAGTGTGTAAGCCGTACTGACGTGCTTTACCCAAAATAGCCAAAGGCGCAAAAAAGGCACTTTCTAAAAAGATATCTTTTGATTCGGTAGTTACACCAGATGCTAGTCCACCAAAAATACCGGCCATAGCCAAAGATTTGTTGTCATCAGCAATCACTAATGTTTGTGTTGATAGTGTTACTTCGTTTTCATCAAGTAAAACTAATTTTTCACCTTCGTTCGCATAACGCACGTTAATAGCACCATCAATAGCAGCTAGGTCAAATGCATGCATCGGGTGACCTTGCTCTAACAACACATAGTTAGTTACATCAACTACAGGGTCGATTGAACGTGTACCACAACGACGTAGCTTTTCTACCATCCATAAAGGTGTTTGTGCATTTACATCAATATTTTTAATCACACGCCCTAAATAACGAGGACATGCTTGTTCTGCTGATAATGTAATAGCAACAGTATCGTCAATTGTTGGTGTTACAGCAGTAATTGTTGGCTCAGTTACGCTTAAGCTATTTAATACGCCAACTTCACGTGCCAAACCTTTAAGGCCTAAACAGTCACCACGGTTAGCCGTTAAATCAACATCAATAGTTACGTCATTAAGGTCAAGGTATTCACGAACACATAACCCTAGTGGTGCATCATTAGCTAATTCCATAATGCCATCAGCGCTTTCAGCTAAGCCAATTTCTGACTCACTACACAGCATGCCGTGTGATGGTACGCCGCGAAGTTTAGCTTTTTTAATTTTAAAGTTACCTGGCAATACTGCACCAACAGTTGCAACGGCAACTTTTAAACCTAAACGACAATTTTTAGCACCACAAACAATGTCGACTAACTCGCCATCATTAAAATCTGGGCCTAAATTAATTTTTGTTACTTGTAATTTATCGGCATCAGGATGAGGACCACACTCAACCACTTCACCAATTAACACGCCGGTAAACTCGCCTGCAACAGGTTCTACGGCGTCAACTTCAAGGCCAGCCATGGTAATTTGATGCGCTAAGTCATCAGAAGAAATAGCAGGATTAACCCACTCACGTAACCAAGATTCACTAAATTTCATTATATGGCTTTCCTACTTGAACTGTTTTAAGAAGCGAAGATCATTTTCGAAGAACGAACGTAAGTCATTTACGCCGTAACGTAACATGGTTAAACGCTCAACCCCCATACCAAAGGCAAAACCAGTATATACTTCAGGGTCAATGCCGACACTGCGTAAAACATTAGGATGTACCATGCCACAACCTAGCACTTCTAACCATTTACCATTTTTACCCATAATATCAACTTCTGCTGATGGCTCTGTAAACGGGAAGTAAGATGGGCGAAAGCGTATTTCAACTTCTTCTTCAAAAAAGTGATGTAAGAAATCATGTAACACACCTTTTAAATGCGTAAAACTAACATCTTTATCGACCATTAAGCCTTCGACTTGATGAAACATCGGTGTATGCGTTTGGTCATAATCATTGCGATATACTTTACCTGGAGAGATAATACGTAAAGGCGGTTGTTCTTTTTCCATAGTGCGAATTTGTACACCAGAAGTTTGCGTACGCAACACTAATTTAGGATTAAAGTAAAAAGTATCGTGATCTTGGCGTGCAGGATGATGCTCAGGAATATTCAATGCATCAAAGTTGTGAAAGTCATCTTCAACTTCAGGACCTTGTTTAACTGAAAAGCCTAAATCACCGAAGAAGCTTTCAATTCGTTCAATGGTGCGAGTAACAGGGTGTAAACCACCTAGTTCATCACCGCGGCCAGGTAGCGTTACGTCGATAGATTCAGCAGCAAGTTGTTGCTTGATAACTTCGGCACGTAATAATTCGCCACGTTCAGTCAACAATTTTTGTACTTTTTGTTTAGCGATGTTAATCACTTGACCCGCTTTGGGTTTTTCTTCTTTTGGTAACTTACTTAGGCCTTTCATCTGTTCCGTGAACAAACCTTTTTTCCCTAAAAAGTTAACGCGAACTTGGTCAAGTTCTGCAGGATCAGTTGCCGCAGCAATTGCTTGTTCTGCCTGCAATATAATATCGTCTAAATTCATGAGTTCCTCTAAAGCGTGTTTAAAGCGGCTATATTCATAATAGTATTAGTCATATAACGCATTAACATCGGCCAATATTGTGGCCTTTAGCTAGACTTTTTCGATTAATAAAATGGTGAATGATTTTACACAAAAATCAGTCGAGAAAGTAGAGTAAATCTACGTTTTTCAACAAAAAGTTAGTGCTAGTTAACTTTTATATTTGTAAAAAGAAAAGAATTGGCAATTATTACGACTTAAACATAAAAATAAGCAATAAATTTAAGGGTAAATTCATTGTTTTGAGTTGCTCCCAACTTTCGTCCCATGCAATGTGTCATACTTCTCGTCTTTAAAATATAAAAAGGCTTCTTTATAGAAGCCTTTTGTTCTCAGTACTTAAACATGCAAGTTATGATTTAAAGGTTGTAACCAGACTCATCATGCTCAATCAAATCAAGGCCGGTTATTTCTTGCTCTTTTGACACTCGTAAACCTTTGGTCATAAACGCAACTAATTTAAATAGTAGGTAAGATACTATTGCAGTATAAACAATGGTTGAGCCAATACCGACTAATTGCACGCTAACCTGCCCTAACATCGTACTAATGCCTTTAGCATATCCATAACCACTAAAAGCTCCAAGCTCGGTCGACGCAAATACACCAGCGAGCAATGTTCCCAATATACCGCCAACACCATGCACAGGAAAAACATCTAAGGAATCATCTATTTTAAGTTTTTGTTTAATATAGACCGTTGAATAGAAACAAACGATACCGGCAGCAACTCCAATAATTAAAGCGCCACCTGGTCCGACAAAACCAGAAGCGGGCGTGATAGTGCCTAAACCAGCAACCATTCCGGTAACCGCACCTAAAACACTGGCTTTACCAAATTTTTTCCACTCAATAGCTGCCCAAGTTAGCGCCCCGGCAGATGCAGATAAGTGTGTCACTAACATTGCCATAGAAGCATCGCCATTAGCGGCCAAAGCACTACCACCATTAAAGCCAAACCAACCAACCCATAACATACCAGCACCAGTCACTGTCATAGTAAGGTTATGAGGTAACATAGGCGTTCTAGGAAAACCGTGACGTGGTCCTAATACAACTGCTGCAACTAATGCCGCTACACCTGCGGTAATGTGAACAACAATACCACCAGCAAAATCATAAACCCCGAGCTGTGCCAACCAACCACCACCCCAAACCCAATGCGTTACAGGCGCATAAACCACTAACAACCATAGCCCTGAAAAAATTAATACCGCAGAGAACTTCATTCTTTCCGCATATGCACCAATAATAAGCGCAGGGGTTATTACCGCAAAGGTCATTTGAAATAACATAAAGAGACTTTCCGGTATGTCACCAGAAAGTGCATCTTTAGTGACTCCAGCCATTAATACTTTACTAAAATCACCTATCCAAGCATTACCTTCACCAAAGGCCAAGCTGTACCCCAAAACAAACCATAAAATAGATGAGACACCTGCAATAGCAAAACACTGCATCAAAATGGATAAAATATTCTTTCTACGTACTAATCCACCATAAAACAAGGCAAGCCCTGGTAAGGTCATCAATAAAACTAACGCCGTAGACGTTAATACCCAAGCAGTATTAGCGCCATTAAGCGCAGGCTCTACCGCAAGACTGGGTAAAGAAAAAGTTAAAGCGAAAAGTGTGATCATTATTTTTTTCATTTTTACATCCACATTCTAATTTTCAATTACAGTTAACAAAGTTCTGATATATAAATTCATCAAGCTAACAAGACTTAAATAGCCTCATCATCAGTTTCACCGGTTCGAATACGTGTAATACTCTCGATATTAGTGACAAAAATTTTGCCATCACCTATTTTTCCAGTTTGAGCAGAGCTAACAATGGTTTCGACAACACGTTCAGCAAAGTCATCTTTAACAGCAATTTCAAATTTGATTTTGGGTAAAAAGTCTACTGAGTATTCAGCACCTCGATAAAGTTCGGTATGTCCTTTTTGCCGACCAAAGCCCTTAACCTCAGTAACAGTCATACCATCAATAGCAATTTCACTTAGTGCTTCACGTACATCATCCATTTTGAACGGTTTAATAATTGCGGTTACTAATTTCATTCGCTCACCTTTAGTGCATTTACAATCTATTTAGATTTTTAAATTTATTATTTAGATAGTACTAAGCACCATTTATACCCACAGTTAAAAACATTATAAAAACAATGTACTAGAACAAAAAAAGACAAATACGTAAATTTAAAGCACCAAAGCAGTGCAATTAAGAAACAAAAAAGAGCTATTTTGGTGCGCCACGTAAAGGTTTGTCTATTAGGCTCTAACAAAATTAAGCAGAGAAAATAAGAGTTTAATGAGAAGTACTTGAAATATGGATGTGATATCAAACGCCGCTATGTTAGCGAACATTTAATTAATAAAGTTAATTGATAAAATTATTCCAACACTGAATTTCGATCGTTTTTTCACATGGTCCAAGTGCTCTTATTGTTTTTATTACACCTGCTTGGCTTATCATCAGTAAACTCGACATTAAAAATAATGCTGTGAATGAATAATTAAAAAAATATGATTCAGAGAGTCCCCCCTCTTTGATATTGAATACCTAGAAAATACAGGCTTAACGAAGTTAGTGCATGGAAAATCGAAATAACTGGTGGTAATGCTATTAACAGCCTGAGCATGGTATTCATCCACTTAAACGCAGTGCTATTTAAAAACTCCAAGGTATTGGCTTTTTTATTATTTCATAAAAAAACCCCGCGATTGCGAGGCTCTATATCAATTGAAAATTAGCTAAGTTTTAAGCATTTATTCTTTATCTGCGTCTTCTTCGACGAGGTGCTTTTGAAGCTTCATCATCAAGTTCTACTTCAACTTTAGCTTCAACTTTAGCCTCAATGGATTCGACATTCGAACTCTTACCATCATTGCCAACTAAATCAGAAAACTTGTTCTTCGTAGACTTCGGTTCTTCTTTGGTAAAAACTGATTTAAATATATTTTTTACACCCGACTCAAGTTTTGTCTGTAGTTTTTGATCATCATCAACTGACTCAACTTCTTTTTGAAGTTCTTTTTCTTTCGCTGTAGCAACTTGATTAGCTTTTTCATTTACTAAAGTTTCTTTCGCTATTGTTGCTTCTTTAGGCTTTTCATTCACGCTAGTGTTTGCACTGTCGTTTTTAATACTTCCCATATGTTTAGGTGTAGGGATATTAGAACGGGTACTGATAACTTTTGCCCCCGTTGGTCTCGGTGCTCGCGTGTTAATAGCTTTCCCATCAACTTGCTTTTCAGCTTCCTGTTCTTCATCTGCACTATTTAAAGCATCAGATTTTTTTTCAGTACTCGCTGCAGTTTCTACTTTTTTTTCTACGACTACATTTGCTGAAGGCTCAGTTTCTGGTACTAATTTGATAACTGGAGCATTAGCAGAATCTTTCTCTACTTCTGGCTTAGGTAGTTCGTTTGAAGGCTGACTTTTTACCGTAGGCGGAGCCACGGCTGCTTTTACAGAAACTGGTGTTTTTACTACTGACTTTTCTGAAACTTTCTGATTAAAGTCTTTTACAATACTAGATAATTCTTGCTGTGATGTCTGAACACTTTGTCTAATAACATTTAGCTGATTTTGCAATTCATGATACTGCAATTCAATTTCATTGATATTGCCTTTCACTTCATCACTAAGGTTAACCGTTAATTGCTTATAATTTGCAATTTCTTGCTCAAATTCCTGCGCGATGGCTTCGCCACTAGCAAGCTCTTTATTGAACTGCTCTAATCGCTTACTCAATGCTTGTTCTTTCGATAAAAACTCATCAACAATTTTTTGCGGAAGTTGAGCACCTACTTTACGTTCAGGTAATAATGCTGAAAATTCATTAATGCTATTTACTGGCAGCCACTGTGTGTAGCTTGCCTGCCAGCCATAAGCATCATTATTTTCTACAACATATTTTTTTGCTGACGCTAAGTCTAATGGTTCGGTTACTTGACCGTTTTTCGAAAAAATCCATGTATTCATTATTTATCTTCTTCTGCTGGAATTACATTAACGGATGACATTATAAAATTAAGTGCTAAGTTAATTTAGTTTTTGTCACAAGGTTTTGCTGTAGCGCAGCATACTGTTGCTCAATGGCAGCAATAGCAGTCTTTATTTCATTGTTTAAGCTGTGCGTTAGTTTTTGGTAACGATTAAGTTCTTCCGTCACTTTAGAAATATCACCTGTAATCGGTGACATTTGTCCGTCTAAATTATCAAGTTTAGAAATAAGCTGACGCTCCCCTTCAACAAAAGCATCCATTAGTTCTTCAGGAATATCGACAGGAGGAGTTGGAATATTATCAGCGATAGTAAATTGGCTAATTTGATTCACCGGTGTCCAATGAGTATATGATGGCTGCCACGCATATAAATATGGATTACTTGCCACTAACTTTTGCGCTTCAGTTAAATCGAAGGGACCAACTATTTTACCATTATCAAGAAGAAACCATTTATCCATTACGATACCTTTTACTACATTTTTAATTACATTAACAATTAATGACTAACATTACCAAACTTAATTACATAGACAAAGTAGGTTTATCTGAGTTCATCATAAGCGTAATTGCATTTTCGATTTGTTGACTTAAATTATCTAAATCTTCAATGAACATGACACCAATCCCCGCATCATTACCATTTTGAGCATTATGAGGAGTAACCCAGCTTACCTGCGCCTTAACACTAGTAGATTCCAAAGAATCTGGAAGGCTAACATGAAGATTAATTTCTGTTCCTAAATCGTAACTATCATCAGTACGAAAGAATAACCCGCCATGCTTAAAAAAAGGCATGTATGAATCATAAAGATCTGCGTTGTCATAATATTCTAATAAAATACTTTCCATTGTTTATATAAGTCCCTACTTTTAGTAGTTTAAATTGTATAAACACCAACCTACTACCTTATTATTTTAACGCATCATTTAACTACTCTCTGTAATAGCTGTCAAGTTTCTTTACAAAATTATAAATAAAAATTAACAAGCATTTTTCCTATTACCCCTATTTTAAATATAAAAAAGCCCCGCTAATGCAAGGCTCAAAATATCAAGAAAATAATATTAAGTTAGTCAATCAACTGATATTCATCACGTAAAATATTAATCACTTCTTGCTTAGGATTTTCAGATAAAACAATTTTTTCACCAGTAATTTTTTCAGCAATTGCGATGTAGGTTTCTGAAACAGTCATTAATACTGACTCTGGTAATTCGTTATCACGAGCTAGTGCTTCTCGCTCTGCCATACGATCTTTATTTAAAAGAATATCGGCATCTGGGAAATGATTTAGTAACAACTGACGAAAGCCCTCTTTTGAGTTTTCAACAACATTACCTGCTCGATACTGCTCGCCGTCCCAAATACGTGATGAGTCAGGTGTGCCGACTTCATCCATGTAGATGAGTTTGTCATTACCACTGCGATCTTTTACGTAGCCAAATTCAAATTTTGTATCAACAAAAATTTGGTCAAGTTTGGCAAGAGCATCAGAAATAACATCAAAGCCTTCTGTTAGAAACTTCTCATAAAGCGCAATATCGCCTAACGATTTAAAATTAAAGGCAGCAAAGTTGTCTTCAATATTTTTGCGGGTAATGTTGACATCATCAACCGCAGGCACACCTGAAATACCTTCCAAAATACCTTTAGTTGATGGGGTTTGTAGTAATTCAGGTAACTTACTGTCTTTTTCAAGGCCTTCAGCTAATTCAATACCGCAAAACTCTCGCTCACCTTTAGTGTATGAACGCCACATTGAACCAGTAATATACTGACGACAAATCGCTTCAATCATTACTGGTTTAGCTTTTTGCACGATCCAAACAAAAGGATGTGGAATATCTAAAATATGGCTGTCTGCTAAGCCTTGTTCTTTAAATAACTTAAACCAATGATTTGAAATAGCATTTAATGCCGCCCCTTTACCTGGAACGCCTTTCATGCCACCTTCGCCACGCCAAATACAATCGAAAGCAGAAATTCTGTCACTGATCAGCATAATGGCCAACGGCGTATCTTCGGCAACGTCATAGCCTTTTTCTTCAATTAATCGACGGCTGTCAGCTGCTGTTAACCAGTATACAGAGCGCACTTTTCCACTGTGCACGGGAGCGTCAGTGCGAATAGGTAAATCATCATTCACCGCTAAAACTTGATCAGCTAAACTCATAATAAGACCTTAGATTCCTATAATTACGTTACAGATTAAATTAAACTTTTAACTAAACAGGCTTGCTACTGTTATAAACCAATTTAGTTAACCGTTCATTTTAATGTTTCATTTCATTGACCTGTTAGTCAACTTTTTAAATTTTGAAAAAAGAAAAGGACGCCTAGGGCGTCCTTTTCAAAGAGCTAATATCTCAAACTTATGCTAAAGAAGCTTGCGCTTTTTCAACTAAGAATGTGAAAGCTGCTTTATCGTATACTGCGATGTCAGCTAGGATCTTACGATCGATTTCAATAGAAGCCTTTTTAAGACCATTAATGAAACGGCTGTAAGATAAACCATTTTGACGAGCTGCTGCGTTAATACGAGCAATCCAAAGTTGACGGAATTGACGCTTACGTTGACGACGGTCACGGTATGCGTATTGGCCAGCTTTAGTTACAGCTTGGAAAGCAACGCGATAAACGCGACTACGAGCACCGTAGTAACCTTTAGCTTGCTTTAGAACTTTCTTGTGACGTGCACGCGCTTGTACACCACGTTTTACTCTTGCCATTCTATTTCTCTCCTATTAACCGTGACGTAAAAGTTTTTTAACTGACTTAATGTCAGCAGCCGCAATCATGCTTTTCGCACGAAGGTGACGTTTTACTTTAGTACGGCGCTTAGTCAAGATATGACGAAGACCAGCTTGTTTGAACTTGTAGCCATTAGCTGTTTTTTTGAAGCGCTTTGCAGCACCACTGTTGGTTTTCATTTTAGGCATGAATATTACTCCGCATTCACACAATAAATATTTTCATATTTAAGGTGTTGCCATTGAAATTTAGTAAATTAGGCGAAAATCTTGTCACTGAAAACAGCGCTAGATTCTACTTGCAGGCCTAAGTTTACCCGTTAAAAACAATACTGGTGAGCTAACATTCGAAAATGTTAACTACTTGCATATACCAAATATTGATTATTTTTTAGGTGCTAGAACCATCACCATTTGTCGTCCTTCCGCTCTACGAGGGAAGAATTCTACTACTGTTAGCTCTTCTAAATCCTTTTTAACACGAGTTAGAAGTTCTAAACCTAGTTCTTGGTGGGCCATTTCGCGACCACGGAAACGTAAAGTTACTTTAACTTTATCGCCACCTTCTAAAAAGCGTTTCAAGTTACGTAGTTTAACTTGATAATCGCCTTCATCTGTACCAGGACGGAATTTAATTTCCTTAACCTGTATTTGTTTCTGCTTTTTGCGCTGTTCTTTTTGTTCTTTAGATTTCTCATAAAGAAACTTGCCGTAATCCATAACTCTAAGAACAGGAGGTTTAGCTGTTGGGCTAATTTCAACAAGATCTACACCGGCTTCTTCAGCTTGATCCATTGCTTCATCTAATGTGACGATACCACCAGGTTCTCCGTCAAATTTAATCAAACGAACTTCGTTACCTGCAATACCAGTAATCAACTCATTTAAACGATGTGCTGGCTCTTTCTGCCCGCCTCGTTGTCCACCTTTAATAGCCATGTTCCTCCAAAGAACGTTGTTACCAAGTAAGTACTATAGTTGACTTACTTGGGGTAAATAATAATGTTGCGTGTTTATACTACCGAATGGTTATCTGCGAGTCTTAACTTCATCAGATAAATTAGCAATAAAGTCGTCAACCGACATTGTTCCTAAATCTTCACCACTTCGAGTTCGTATTGAAATTTCGCCAGCTTCCATTTCTTTATCGCCAACAACTAACAAATACGGAACACGCTTTAAAGTATGCTCGCGGATTTTAAAGCCTATCTTCTCATTTCTCAAGTCTAGTTTTGCTCTAAATCCACTTTCTTTTAGTTTTTTAACAACTTTTTCACAATATTGGCCCTGTTTATCGGTAATATTCATCACAGTTGCTTGAATTGGTGATAACCAGGTTGGGAATTTACCCGTGTACTCTTCGATCAAAATACCGATAAAACGTTCTAATGATCCTAAAATTGCACGGTGAATCATGACCGGAATATATCTTTCGTTGTCTTCACCAACATAAGTTGCACCTAAACGCTCTGGTAGTGCAAAATCAAGTTGCACGGTACCACATTGCCAAGCACGGCCTAAACAGTCCATTAAGGTAAATTCAATTTTCGGACCGTAAAAAGCACCTTCACCTGGTAAGTACTCAAATTTAATATCGCTGTCAGTTAAAGCTTGCGCTAAACCTGCTTCAGCTTTATCCCAAATTTCATCACTACCGATACGGTTTTCAGGACGAGTAGATAACTTAACTACGATATCTTCAAAGCCAAATGAACCGTAAACGTCATATACCATTTCGATACATTTAGTCACTTCAGCTTGAACTTGCGACTCCATACAGAAAATATGCGCATCATCTTGCGTAAAGCCACGTACACGCATTAAGCCATGTAGAGAGCCCGATGGTTCATTACGGTGACAACAACCAAACTCAGCAATACGTAATGGTAAATCACGGTAAGATTTTAAACCTTGGTTGAATATCTGTACGTGACCTGGACAGTTCATTGGTTTAATCGCGTATTCACGCTTTTCAGATTCAGTGGTAAACATGCCATCAGCATATTTATCCCAATGACCTGATTTCTCCCAAAGACTGCGGTCCATCATCATTGGTGCTTTGACTTCGTCGTAGTCATATTCGTGTAATTTCTCACGAACAAACTTTTCTAATTCAGTATAGATAGTCCAACCATCATTGTGCCAAAATACCATGCCTGGCGCTTCTTCTTGCCAATGGAATAAATCTAAAGTTTTACCAATTTTACGGTGATCACGCTTTTCAGCTTCAGCCAAACGAACGATGTAAGCTTTAAGTTGCTTTTTATCACCCCATGCTGTGCCGTAAATACGTTGCAACATTTTGTTTTCAGAATTGCCACGCCAATAAGCGCCAGCAACTTTCATTAATTTAAAGTGATGACAATGACGCATGCTTGGTACATGTGGACCACGACACATATCAATGTACTCTTGATGATGATAAAGCGCAGGTGTGTCTGACTTATCAATATTTTCATCAAGAATTTCTAGCTTGTAAGTTTCGCCACGCTCAGTAAAGGCATCGTAAGCATCTTGCCACGTACCTGTTTTCTTAATGACTTCATAACCCGTGCGAGCCAGCGTAGTCATTTGCTTTTCTAGCTTAACTAAATCGTCTTCGGTGATTGACTCTTCTAAATCAACATCATAATAAAAACCGTTTTCGATTGTCGGGCCAATAGCCATTTTTGTATTTGGCCATAATTGCTTAATAGCATGACCCAATAAATGCGCGCAAGAGTGACGAATAATCTCAAGTCCTTCGGCATCTTTACTGGTAATAAGTTGCAACGCTGCATCTTCATTAATTAATTCACAAGCATCGACAAGTTCGCCATTGATACGACCTGCTATGGTTGCTTTCGCAAGACCAGGACCAATATCTAGGGCAACGTCCATTACAGAAACTGCTTGTTCAAAAGAGCGTTGACTACCGTCAGGGAGAGTAATTACAGGCATGTATTTTCCTTTTTCAGTGGTGGCACATACGAAGTGTCACTTGATTTAAATTATTTTTGCATTTGTATGATGACTCAGTATTTATTAATACGCTTACTGTATTGTTTTAATAAACACCAAGGAAATTCGCCGTAGAGTACCCGAAAGCCGGCATTAAGTACAGTATTGACTCTGCCAATTCTCCCTCCAAAAACGACTTTACAACTGTTACTTTTATTAACGTAAATGCAGTTAGTCGTAATAGCCCTTATTACCGGGCTAAAAACCTCCCTTAGTAGTGCGTTATTCTGCTTATAACTTGGCGGTTTGCTTGATAATGCAATGAACCATCGCTATTATAGCCAATCAATTTAATTACACTTTTGTCAAATAAAATAACATTCTGTTATCGTTGACTTAAACTATTTTAAAAGAAAACATGACCGTAGCAGGTTCATAAAAAGGGATAGTATTAGGATATGAATAGCATTACTGCAAAATACTGGCAAACAACCAGTCTTTTAATTATTTTATTCTTCATAACAGTCTATATATTCCTTGTATCAATTTTATCTAAAGAAATTGTTATTATTCAGCATAACCCGCCTGCTATTGCTTACGAACTATCATCCCAGCAACTAACTCCTACTAATGACTATTTAAGACATATTTTGTTTATTGATAATTTAGCAACCAACAATAAGCAAGAGATCGTTATTAAAATAATAAAAAAAGATAAAAATTGGTTAGTAGCACCACTAAGCTTCATTCTCATTAATATTATATTGGCCGCACTCTACCCTGCTTTAGCATTGTTAATGGTTACTTTTATTACTGCGTTTTTAATTTCCAGTTACCAAAAAAGTAAGCTTAAAAACATTTGTAACATTACCTATGATATCGCAGAGACCTTTGGTCAAAAAAAATCATATCAGCAAGAACATTCTGTCCTAGCAAACCTAAATTATACCTTGGAAGATATAGCACGCTATGCAATTCAATATAAAACAGATACTGAGCAAAGTGCATTTTGTGACAAGTTAACGCAATTAACTAATCGCCATACGTTCCTTCAACATATCGAAGAGCAGCTGACTATCAATGACGATATTAAAAGTGGTTTGTTGTTTATCGACCTTGACGGCTTTAAACAAGTTAATGACTCTTTTGGCCATTCATTTGGTGATGAAGTGCTTATTCAAGTTGCTGAACGTCTTAGATCTATCGTACGCAGCAATAAACTAAACTTTAATGCGCCAAATAGTATGCTAGAAAAAAACCTTGCTAGGTTAGGTGGTGATGAATTTACAATATTTTTGCACAACATAGATAATTCAGCGTTTGCCATTAAAATTGCGAAGTACGTTTTATCAGAGCTAGAACGTGATTTCATCTTGGGTAACAAAACAATTAAAATCAGTGCTAGCATAGGTATTGCGCTCTACCCTGAAAGTGCAAGTAAACCCAACGCACTTGTGCAATTAGCCGACGTTGCCATGTATCGTGCGAAAAAAGATGGCCGTGGTATTTATCGTATATATTCACCTGAAATGGGCAGCCAATTAAGACGTTATCACTATTTACTTGAGGAAATGAGGCTTGCGATAACCTCAAATAACTTCTATTTGACCTTTCAACCGATTATTCACGTTGAAGGATGTTTGATCAGTTATTTTGAAGCACTCGTCAGATGGCAGCACCCAATAGAAGGGGTAATTTCACCTGCAGAATTTATTCCGATTGCGGAAGAATCTAATCAAATTTTACCATTAGGTGACTGGATACTAAATGAAGCATGTCGCCAAATGTGTGCTTGGTATAATGCAGGTATGAAAAAAACAAAAATATCGGTCAATGTTTCCGTTATTCAACTTAAGCATCGCCCACTATATCAATGGGTTATGAATACACTTTTAAGAACAGGACTACCACCTTCATCATTAATGCTTGAAATCACAGAATCATGCTTTCTTGAAATATCAGATGAAATCATTACTGAGTTAGAAAAGCTTCGTCAAGAAGGCGTTTTTATTGCCATTGACGATTTTGGTACTGGTTTTAGCTCATTATCGATTTTGGCAACCTTGCCTGTCGATGTTTTGAAAATTGATAAAATGTTTATTAATGAAGCAACTAATAGCACTAAATATAAGAAGATATTAAAATCAATTATCGAAATGGCACACCAGCTTGACTTAAAAGTCGTTGCGGAAGGTATCGAAAATGTCATGCAACTAGAGTTATTAAAGTCTTTAGGAGTGATTTATATTCAGGGCTTTCTCATTAGTCCTCCTGAAAGTTCAACAAATGTGGGCACTAAGGTATTAGATCAAGGAATTAATCACCTTGCCCATAATGGCGCAGGTGTATGGCAGCCTAAGCCATCAAATATAATGAGTCAGATAAATTAGTACCTCTTCACTAAGCATATATAGTAAATAGGCTTAGTATCAATCAACACTCAATATCGCCCTGCCTTTCGTTAAGTGCATTTGGTGATATGCTTTAAATAAGAAATCAGTATTTGAACAAGCACTTTATTATGAAAGTTATCTATTTGTCAGCCACTAGAACAAAGCTTTTAGGCTATGCCTTACTAGCTACTTTGGCAATGTTGACAACTAATACTCAAGCAAGTGAAGCTCCGCAATGGCGATCATGGAAGCAAAATAATGAATTAAGTGTTGTTTATCGCAAAAGCCAGTATAAGGGCTTAATAGAAATTAAAGCGCAAGCTAAGCTTAATTCCACCTTAGCAGGCTTTATTTATTTTATTGAAGACCTTAAACACATAGCTAATTGGCTAGATAACGCCGAATCAGCTGAAATCATTCAACAAATAACCGCTACAGAAAACATATTCATGACAAGGTTTCATGGCATATGGCCCGTATCCCCAAGAGAAATGCTAATTCACTCCCGTTTTTGGCAGAACAAAGACCTTTCAATTGAAATAGCAGTAACCGATGCAGGTAATACGATAGATGAGTCAAAAAAAGCTATTCGTATGAAGGTACATAATGCTCATTGGAAAATAGTGCCGACATCAGCAGATAGCATAGAAATTACTTACCAGTTTATTGTTGACCCTAATGGCAATATTCCAAAGTGGTTAACTAAGCAAATGACACTCAACGGCATTTGGACCACGCTCAATAATATGAAAGAACAATTGCCGATAAGTAAATGGCAAAAAGAAAGCAGAGCAGATATTCAAGAGTTTAACTAATATCAGCTTATTTAAGTTTATGAATTTGTTGTACGTCGAAAAGTAAATCAATGGAGGTGATGTGCACTACTGACTATTGATAAGGTGCATAGAGCCTTTAACATTTGATAAAAGGCTCTACTTTAAAATGCTGCTTATTATTGGCCTTTCAACATTGAAAGCGCCATTGCTTCAGCAACTTTAATACCGTCAATACCAGCAGACAAAATACCGCCAGCATACCCCGCACCTTCGCCCGCAGGATATAAACCTTTAGTGTTGATACTTTCAAAGCTTATTTTATCACGAGTAATATTAATCGGTGATGAAGTACGTGTTTCAACAGCAGTTAACGTAGCATCAGCCATTGAAAAGCCTTTTATTTTACGTTCAAAGGCAGGTAATGCTTCACGAATTGCAGCAATGGCGTAGTCAGGCAATGTTTCACTTAAGTCACAATATTTCACACCTGGTTTATATGATGGTTCAACAGCGCCATGTTCGCCGCTTTTACGACCGGCAAGAAAATCTCCAACCAGTTGAACTGGCGCATCATAGTTTTCACCACCAAGTTTGAAAGCAGTTTCTTCTAGTCGGCGCTGAAACTCAATACCGGCAAGTACGTTGTCTTTACTACCATTTTCATCATAATCTTCCGGTGATATACCCACCACAATAGCACTATTGGCATTGCGCTCGTGGCGAGAGTATTGGCTCATTCCATTTGTTACTAAGCGTCCTTCTTCTGAAGCTGCGGCAACAACAGTACCGCCAGGGCACATACAAAAGCTATAAACTGAACGGCCATTAGTACAGTGATGCACTAATTTATAATCAGCCGCACCTAATATAGGGTTTCCGGCATTTTTACCAAAACGCGCGTCATCAATCACTGATTGCTCATGCTCAATTCTAAAGCCGACTGAAAATGGCTTAGCTTTTATAAATACCCCTTTTTTATGCAACATCTCAAAAGTATCACGTGCACTATGACCGATGGCTAAGGCAATATGCTTAGTTTCGATCACTTCACCTGACGCTAAGGTTAAGCCAGTTACTTGCATGTTGTCAGAATCGCTGGCTGCATTTTCGTCGACTTTCGCAAAGTGAATATCTTCGACACGTTGCTCAAAACGTACTTCGCCACCAAGGCGGTTTATTTCTGCACGCATTTGTTCAACCATAGTCACCAACTTAAAGGTACCAATATGGGGCTTACTGACATATAAAATTTCATCAGGTGCGCCGGCATCAACAAATTCATGTAAAACTTTACGGCTATAATGTTTAGGGTCTTTTACTTGGCTATAGAGCTTACCGTCAGAAAATGTACCAGCGCCACCTTCACCAAACTGCACGTTAGATTCGGTATTAAGAATTTTTTTACGCCAAAAACCAAAGGTATCTTTAGTGCGCTCACGAACTTCTTTACCGCGTTCCAAAATAATAGGTTTAAAACCCATTTGAGCCAAAAGTAATCCGGCAAACAAGCCACAAGGGCCCATACCAATTACCACAGGACGCTCGGTTAAATTCTCAGGCGCTTGACCAACAAATTTATAGCTAGTATCAGGGCTTGCTTTTATATCTTGTGCTTTAGCATGTTGCAGTAATAGTTTTTCATTAATACTGGTATCAACATCAAGGGTATACATTAAAATTATGTTGCTCTTTTTTCGTGCATCATAACCACGTTTAAATATTGAAAAATTAGTTAACTGCTCTGCCGTTATTTTTAATATCGCAAGAATAGCTTGCTCTAACTCTTCAGGTTGATGATTTAGTGGTAATTTGACGTTAGTTAAACGCAACATAATGTGAATCCAAAGCAGACAAGGGTAAAAATTGGCGCCATTTTACCTGATAGTGCTAGCGATACCAATACAAAGCGAAAACAACAATTGAATTTGTTTGTAAGCTAGGTATGATCCGCACTTTAATAGTAAACATGCTACCGAGTTAATAATTCGAATAGCTAAAATGAGCAGAAAAAATGGCTTTTGTAGTTACTGACAATTGTATTCAATGTAAATACACTGATTGCGTCGCGGTTTGTCCAGCCGATGCTTTTCATCAAGGACCAAATTTCTTAGTCATTAATCCTGATTCATGTATCGATTGTGATTTATGCCCTGTTGAATGTCCTGCTGATGCTATTTATCAAGAAGATGATGTTCCCAATGACCAGAAAGACTTTATTGAACTAAACGCCGAGTTAGCGAAAAGTTGGCCGATAATCAATGACGTTATCCCCGCCCCTAAAGATGCTGAGCAATGGGATGGTGTGCCAAATAAAATAGAGTACTTAATAACTGACATCGAATAATCCATTACCCTCTCATTATTCCCATTTACTTATACTCGCACTAAGTTAGTTACCAATTTACCGCTATTTTTCATCTTCAGCTATAATGTCTAATAGTCTATTCTGACTTGGTAAATAACATGTGGCGAGCCATTGAGCAAAACATTACGCAAGTAATAGGTCAGCAGTTCAGCATTAAACACAAGCAGCCAGTTACCGGTGGCGATATTAACTTATGCTATTGGCTAAGTGATTATCAGCATAATTATTTTATAAAGCTCAATGATAAGTCTCGGCTACAACAATTTGAGTCTGAAGCCTATTCCCTTGCACAAATTACCCAGTTAAAAACCATGTCATGTCCTAATGTTATTGCTACTGGTACAACTTTAGATAAAAGTTATTTAATTTTAGAGTACCTACCTTTTAAAAAAGCAACGGCGAAAGAATGGTTTAACTTTGGTGAACAATTAGCACGCATGCATAAAACATCAACCCATGGTCAGTTTGGCTGGGAGCACGACAATTACATAGGCACAACACTTCAGCCAAATGGTTGGCAAAGTAACTGGCGAACATTTTTTGCCGAACAACGTATTGGCTGGCAGTTACAATTGCTCGCAGAAAAATCAATAAAACTCGGCAATATTGAACATATTGTTGATGCTTGCCATGACATACTGCAACATCACCAAGTAACGCCCTGCTTAGTACATGGCGATCTTTGGCAAGGAAATCTCGGTTTTAATGATGACGGCGCTTTCATTTTTGATCCCGCAAGCTACTACGGCGACCGAGAAGTAGACATCGCCATGAGTGAACTATTTGGTCAATTGCCCGGTGAATTTTATCAAGGCTACCAGGGCACTTACCCATTAAACAATGACTATGATAAGCGTAAATTGGTCTACAACTTTTATCATATTCTTAATCACGCAAATTTATTTGGTGGTGTTTATATTGAGCAATGTAAAGCTAATTTAACCCGTATTCTAGCATTACATTAGAGGGCAAAAAGTTCGCACTTTAGTCAGAATTGACCATACTAAATTGACAGGTTTTATTGATAGTTCTAGGAGGAATTATGCCTGATGAAGTTAAAGAACAACGCATTGAATGTCCGAATTGCGGTCACAATATCCGCGTTGCATTAGATGCCAGTGAAGGTGATCAGGACTATTATGACGAGTGCCCTGCTTGTTGCATGGAAATGCATCTAAATTTACATGTTGATGAGTATAACCAAAAAATTCAACTCGCAGTTGGTAGTGACAACGAACAAATTTTTTAATTCAGGCTTTGTGTTTTAAAATTAATATAATACAGACAAGTAGTAGCTAAATAAAACCTAACTAATTTTCACATGGAATTAAATTTACTTCATAACTAATTGTACTATCTGTGCTAGTTGTAGGGGTGTAACGAACATAACATGACTGTTCAATAATTAAATTGCCGCTGTTAACATTATCATTAAAGGCAAAAATAGCACTAGTGACATAACCCGGTACGCCACCGGCAAGTGTAATATCTGTTCCGGGTCCACCCCCTTCAAGCAAGTGCATCCAAGTCGTCGGCATATTACCCGGATACCCATAATAAAAAAGGCATTCATCACACCATGCTTTTAACTTTGGTTCAGTTCCAGAAAAAACCGAGGCTTCTTTTTCTAAACCATCAACAATAAGTTTACTATGAGCAAGATCGAGAGCAGACTCTATAGCCCCTTTAAGACCTTGCAGTCTTGCCGTTTTAGCGTCAGATTCTAAATCAATAAATTTAGGTACAGCTGTCGTAGCCAAAATGCCGAGAATAACAATTACAACAACTAATTCAATGAGAGTAAAACCTTTACCTCTAAACATACGAACACCCCTCTTAAATCAACAACACATTTATATAAAGAGATGCTCACCAGTTATAGAGAGTTTCTTTAAGAATTATTAACAAGATTATATAGCGTCTGTTAGTCATTGAGTATTAATAGCAATGGCAAGTAACAACTCCATACACCTTGTAAACAGTACGTTTACAAGCGACAAACAATCTAGTTGCAATTAGTCATGCAGGTCAGGTTATCAATTTTATATTTCGGAAAGTGCTTCAAAGAGAATAAGTCAAAGTACCAATTTACAAAGTACCATGACTAGAGGGCTTACTTATATCACATGGACAATGCTTCTAAAAACAAAGCAGCTTACGTTAAAGCTTCATGCGCTCAATAGTTTCAACTATCGTCATCGTTTGTTGGTCAAATTCAATATTCACTTTGTCGCCAACAGCTACATTTTGTAAATTTGTACGCGCTAAAGTTTCCGGTATTAAATGCACAGAAAAATGTTCATCAACTTCAGCCCCCAGCGTTAAACTAATACCATTAATACTGATAAAACCTTTCGCAAATATATACTTTTGATATTCTGAGGCTAATGCAAAACTTAAAGTGCAATTATCAGCACTTTCAATACGATTGATAACGCTAGCTTGGGTATGAACATGACCACTCAGCATATGCCCACCAATTTCATCACCGATTTTTAGCGAGCGCTCAACATTAACCTTTGAACCCAGCTCAATCTCGGCAAGGTTAGATACTCGTAACGTTTCGTCAATTACATCAAACGCTATAAAACTTTGTGTTCCATTTAAAGCACCAAACTCAACAGCAGTTAAACAAACACCATTAATAGCGACACTTGCCCCTGTTGCTAAACCTTCCACATATTGATGTTCAAGAGCTATTTTTAACCTAACCGCATTATTCTTAGTTAATATTGAAATTACTTCAGCTTGTGATTGCACAATACCTGTAAACATATATCATCCAGATAAATAAATATTTTTTTCATTCTACCAATAACGCCTAGCGAAATAATTACCTAAATGAACATTAATCGATTTTTTTCCAATAGCAAAAATCTAATGAAGTTGGCGTACCCAATTTTAATTGCACAACTGATCCAAAATTTAATGGGTTTTGCCGATACCGTTATGGCGGGTCGAGTAAGCGCAACAGACATGGCTGCCGTTGCTGTTTCCAGCAGTGTTTGGCTACCGTTGATTCTAACCATTTCTGGCCTAGTGATGGCATTGGCGAGCATTATTTCGCAATACTCTGGTGCAAAAAAATTCGATGAAGTAGCAAAAGCAACTTATCAAACAGCATGGATAGCAGTACTCTTTTCAATAATCATCATTGCACTTTATTACATTGCAACGCCACTGCTGATTGATTCTCTGTCATTAGAGCCAGAGCTAAAGCGTTTGATGTTCGATTACTTAGGCTACATTGTTTGGGGCGGCCCGGGTTACTGTTTGTATTTAGTTTTACGCAATTATTCTGAAGGCTTATCTCATACGCGGCCAACCATGATAATCAGCATTTTAGGCTTACTTATTAACATTCCGGCTAACTATATATTTATCTATGGTGAGTTCGGGATGCCTGCATTGGGTGGTGCCGGCTGCGGTATTGCAACAGCGATTGTTTATTGGGTAATGTTTGCAGGTATGTTTATCTATGCTTACTTTTCGAAGCACTTAAAGCATGCGCCTCTATTTAATAAATTCTTTTGGCCAGAATGGAATGAAATTAAAAAAATTCTATCATTAGGTGTGCCAATCGCCTTTTCATTATTATTCGAAGTTAGCTTATTTGCTGCAGTGGCTATTATATTAGTGCCATTTGGTGCAAATGTTGTCGCTAGCCATCAAATAGCAATTAACTTCTCTGGTTTAGTGTTTATGGTGCCATTAAGTTTAGCCATGGCTGTTACTATTAAAGTCGGCTTTGAAGTAGGTAATAAAAACTTAGAAAAAGCCAAAGAACTTTGCCGCTATTCAGTCATATTAGGCCTTGTCATTGCAATTGTAACGGCAGCAATAACCTTATTGTTTAGCCATCAAATTGCCGAAATTTATACCATAGACACTGAAGTGTTGGAATTAGCAGCAAGTTTAATGTTTTTAGCGGCTTTATTTCAATTTTCAGATGCCATACAAGTAATTTCTGCTGGTGCACTGCGTGGCTATAAAGACACTAAATCAATACTTTATATTACCTTCTTCTCATACTGGGTTGTTGGTTTGTCATTTGGTTTAATATTAGGGCTAACTGACTGGATAGTACCAGCAACTGGCCCTTATGGTTTTTGGATAGGTTTTATATCAGGCTTAACGGTTGCCGCTGTTTTATTAGCATGGCGCTTAAAAGTAATACAAAAACGTTTTGATGATGAGCAAGCAGCACTTGCATAGTAATATGCGTAGATATAAGCCAGTTTGCCGAATTAAACAGCAAACAGATTCTATTTTACATAAAACTACTTGCACATAATAAAACAGATCGCTAACATAGCGCCCGTTGAGATAAAACTCAATAAGCTCGCTTAGCTCAGTTGGTTAGAGTACTTGCATGACATGCAAGGTGTCGCAGGTTCGAGTCCCGCAGCGAGCACCATATTAGGGTTTAACAGCCCATTAAAAGAACCTGATAAGCTTTACTAATAAGCTTCTCAGGTTTTTTTATGTCTATTGCTATTTCATGCTGTTTATTTAAGCATACACTTTTGCTACTCAATAAAACCTCAACATCTTGCTAAATAACATGATTTAAGAAATTAACTTATAGATGAGGTGGAAACCAAACATTTTTTATTTTGCCATCACGAACTTCGTATATAGCAAAAACAAGCCTATCTTCTCTTCCATCACTTAACCCCGTTAATCTTTCATAGTCGATAACTATTGGTCCATTGACCATTCTTTTTTCGATTATAACTTTGAATTCTTCTGGTACGGTTTTTAAGAACTGGTAAGTTTTTAACAAGTCCTTTTTGCCAACTATATCTGTTGTATCATCCCAAAGGTCTTGCATTTTTACGTCAGAAGAATAGCAACTAGCAAAAAGCTCTACATCATGTGCGTTATAAGCATCTACTTGTGCCTGAACAACGGTGGCTGGATCTTTACTTTCGGTACATGATAATACCTCACTACTATACATACTTATAATTGCGAGAATTGATACGATAATAAGCTTCATTGCTATAACTATCCTTAATACATACTCTGTGAGAAACCCAATAGCTTATTAAGTAGATGTTTCAGTATTTACCATCTGCTTAATTTTTACTTAAAGTAACTCAACATTATTTGTTTTCAAAGACTTATTGTATTATTTTTTTATATTGATAAAGGCTCATGCTTATAACTAAGAAGTATCAATCATACCTATGGTTTTTGCATTGGAAAAATAAGGTAATACTTTTAACCTAAAGATAACCAGCGCACACTTTGTCCACTGTTTACAAAATTTAAAAATGATCTTGAAATAGATCGTTTAAAGAAAAATGCCTAAATAATTGATTTCATACTTAAGCTTTATCCTCAAGTAATACTAATGGTAGTAATAGAAAGATATAAAAATTTAAAAGTACTACCTATTATTGAATTACACCTTACGAGTTTTTCTCATTTAAAGCATTGTGCATCTTTTAGCGTCACTGCAATAAAAAAACGGCACTGATCAATTAAATGATACTGGTACCGTTGTTATGGCTTGAAGTTATTTCTGCTACGAAAAATATCGGTAATTGCTATGCATTCTTCTAAGCGGCTGTTAGATAATAAAATTGTTCACATACGCTCAAAAAACATGTCATCACCTTGCTTTAAGCAGCTAAAGCTCCAGATCAAATACAACACTTATCGAGGCAGAAAAAACGATATTTTCTTGTAAATAGCGACCAGGTTTAGCGCTACTACTTCCCATACGAGCACTGACACCATAATTTTCAGCATCACTATTGGCGCCAAATCTATGGTGGCTTTGGTTAGCGTTAGAATTAATACTATAAATTTTTCCTAACTTGGCGTCGAAGGCATTGGCTAATATTTTCCCTTGTGCTTTAGCATTGTTCACAGCAAGTGCATTCACTTCTGCTTTTAATGCTTGCTCTTTAGAAGATTTCAATTCGATATTTCTAATGGCGTCAATTTTCACGCTTAAGGCAAAATCCATAAAGGCATTTAGTTTTTCAATATCATTTAATGTCACTTTAAGTGTGCGACGAGCAATATAACCATCTATCTTATCGCGCGACCCTTTATTATATGAATAGCGCACTTCCGTTGCGATATTTGATGCAGACACATTAGCTTCGTCGATTTGAAAATCACTTAAACCATCAAGTAAATTGTTAACCCGTTCATCGACATCTTTTTTGGCATCTAAACTGCTTTTTTTACTACTTTCTACCGCTAAGTGCACAATAGCAATATCTGGTATTGCCATCATTTCAGCTTTACCGGTAACAGCAATATGGCGATTATTCGGTAAACTGGTGTTGGCTAACGAAAGTGCAGAAAAAGTTAATGTGGAAAATACCAGTAATCCAATAGAGGTTAAGTGTTTCATAGGCGTTCCTAATAAAAAATTTATAAAGGTGAATAACTACCACTAGTGAAAGCAATGCAGCTATTTAAATATTAATTTAGACCATGATTAAATAGTTAAACTAGCAAAATTATGACCATTTAATGAAGAATAAGTTTCTAACTTATCAGTACTTTTTAATATCGCGGCTAAGAATAAGCTATCGAACATTAATCCTAGCTGAACGAACGAAATTCAAACTAAAATCAATCGATGAATAATTAGCAATTTTTTCAATATTTGTCTCGATTTGTTGATAAAAATCATCTACCTTTCACTTGAAATCAATCAACATTATTACTGTTTAAATGCCAGTACTTGGCTTGACCTGAGAATCAACGACCATGCAGATAATTGACACACTGTTACAGAACAAAAGCTTTATTACGGCGGTGTTAGCCATTCTCATAATTACCTTTAAGTTGCTCATTACGCGATTTATTAAGCGACGCGCTAAAAAGAAGAAAATAGATAAGCGCTTTACGGTTAACCTACTCAATAATATTTTTAACTTTGTACTTATTTTTATGGTTTTCAATATTTGGTCTGTAGAGATTCAAAAATTCGCTTTTTCTATCGCAGCTTTTATCGTCGCAATAGTGTTAGCAACACGAGAGTTTATTCAATGCTTTATTGGCTTTATCTATGTCGTATCTAATCGACCGTTTCGAATAGGTGACTGGGTACAGGTTGGCAAGCATTATGGTGAAGTAAACTCGATGGATTGGATAAACTTAACAATTCTAGAAGTGAATATAGATAATTATCAATTTACTGGTAAAACTTTGTTTATTCCAAATAGCCAGTTAGTTACTAGCCCAATAAAAAACTTAAACTTTTTAAAACGCTATGCCGTACATCATTTTACGATCACACGCGACGGTAGTGTTAACCCTTTTGACTTTATTGATGCGCTAAAGGAAAAAGCTAATAATTACTGCGCAGACTTTAACGATGTCGCCGTTCGATACAACCAAGTGATTGAAAACCGTTTAGATATTAATATTGCCGGCCCTGAGCCACATATTGAGGTTGCTACATCTCACTTAGGAGATACCCAAGTCATTTTTACTATTTTTTGCCCTACAGAACGAGCAATGGAAATAGAAAATAAGCTCACCGCTGACTTTATGAATTTTTGGTTCAGCGCTAAAAGTTATACTTAATCATCAAACAGTTATATTTTCATTGCTAAGACAAGATGGTGTCGAATAAAGCTGTCTTTGCCTTGCATATAGATATTCATATTATGTAAACACTGTTCGGCTACACCTCGTTTTAATTCACCATATTCCAAGGCTACAATCGGGTTACTACGCAAATAATCACGAAAAGCTAAATGTTTTAAGGCATGAATATCATTACGTTTAAAACCATGTAAATGGTGGCTGCGATTTATGCCACCTTTTTGAAAGTATCGACGGCCAACAATACCGTTCTCACCCTTGGCGATATATCCCAACGCACCAAGTTCTATATGCTTTTCTTCAAAGCAAGACAAACAATCAACTTCAACTAGAATATCGATAATAGGTTTAGCAGACAAACCTTGAACTGACGTACTGCCAATATGATGAATGGCAACATTGCTATTAGCAAACACTATTTTCAGTGCAGCTTCTTCTTGCTGGAATTGTGCGGGCCAGTAACTGTTGTAATTATCTACTACTATCTTTCTTGTCATTATATTTACTCAAACAATGCGAGTTAACTTATATCCAGCCTAATACACCAGCAAAAACAACAATGGCAATAATATTTATTGCGTATAAGCCGCCAACTACCTGTAACTGTTTTTTCCTTGATGGCATGTCGTAGACCCAATAACAAACGCTATAGAAACTCAAGTAGCCAACGGAGAAAAGCAACCAAGGGGCATCAGCATTCCACCATGACCACTCCCACGTTAACGCACCGATGTGGTTTAATGTTATTTCCACCAGAACACTAAGCATTGAAAAAAGAATGGCAAAAAACCAGCGGTTATTTAACCCTAAAATTTTCATTTTAGGGTCTTTAGGCAAAGCAAGCGTTGCCACAATACCCGAGATGGCAAACATGAAACAAATCTCAACATTTAAACCAATAAAAATTAAAAATGCAGTGTCACCAGGAGCAGCCCAAACTGGTGCATGTTGAGTAAAATGAAAAACTAATGAATTCCATATTTCATTAAACCAATCCATGCCCCAAAATGCCAACCCAGCAAGAAATCTAGACCAGTTCCCACGATCAGCTTCTTGAGCGTAGACATAAATAACAATCAATAATAAAGGAATTACATACCAAGAAAATTGGCTAGTATCTCTCAATATCGCTAACGCTTGGGAGCTCGATTCGGTAGGCATAACATTGAAACTATTAGTTTTTTGTTAACATGCTACCACAAGAAGAGATACTTTAAATAGGGAAGTAATAAATAAGAATAAGGTAATTACATCAGGTAGTACTTAAACCTAAGCGGCTTAATTCAGCATAAACATGAGCCATAGCAATGCTATTTTCTTGTAACGAACCATCACTAGCTGAACGGGCAATAAAACCTAAGTCAGAAATGTTAAAATGAGCGTCAATGTTGACACCGGCTTTGATCAAACAGCCTTGGCTACAAGAATCTCCACACCCTTCTATTAAGATAACTTTTCGACCGACACACTTAGCTTTAATTTTTTCATCCGAAGCCGCCATAAGCCATGAAATACATGACATTTCAGCTATACCGTCACTATCTAGTGTTAAGGCAATATCATTCGCCATCGTTGCTAAGTGCGAACAGCCAGAACAAGAAAAAACTAATGGCTTATTGTTTTTCATTAAATATTCCAAATTGTTAACTTGTTCAAAGTTAGAACAAATTAAGACATAAAAATTACGCGAATCTCATTGTCGACAATTCACTTTCATTGACATTTTAATCAACTATTTCACCGATGCTTTGATGTAGATCAATGTTTTTCAGCTTATCATCAAGGTTAATTGTTATGAGTTATTTCAATTTGAAATGAAAGAAAAAGTTATTTTAACTTTACACTTTGTAAGTATGCGTTTTTATACGATCAATTCTTTTACTTTGTATTTTACTAGCAAGCCTATAGAATTAGCTGTTTTTTCAATTTGAGTTCAATTCATGCTTGTTCGTTTTTTCACAATTTCCATCTCGTTTTTTCTTATTTTTGCTAGCACTTTATGTATCAACGCCAATGCAAACGAACTACAGCGTTTAAATAAACAACTCGCGGCTGATTTTGCTAAAGAATTAAAAAAGCACAATATTCCAGGTGGTGCATATGCCATCGTAAAAAATAATAAGGTCATCGCATTAGAGAAGTTTGGCTATACCGATATCAAAAAATCAAAGAAAGTCGACAACAATACAGTTTTCCGTTTAGCCTCAGTATCAAAACCATTTGCCGCAACTATTACCACTATGTTGGCGCAAGAGCAGCAATTAAACCTTTCCGACCCAATAACTAAGTATTTGCCTAACTTTACCCTCGCCACCAAAGGCGCAGCTGACAAAATTCAAATAAAACACTTACTAAGTCACTCTAGCGGACTAATGCCAAATGCTTACGACAATTTACTGCATGAAAACTGGAGTATGGAAAAAATAATTAACCGCTTTGATCGCGTTAAGCCAATATGTCAGCCAGCTAAATGCTATGGCTATCAAAATATCGCCTATGGTTTTTTACAGCCAGCAATCGAAGCTAGCCAAACTAAAAGCTATTCCACCTTGCTACAAGAGAGAATATTCTCGCCACTAGAAATGGCAAATGCTTCTGTGGGAATTGACGTTTTCCGTAACAACAAAAATACCGCTAAACCTCATATATTAAGAAAGCGCATAAAAACGGGCAGAAAAGATAAGCAAGGTAATGATATTAGAAAATATGTTTGGCGCACTGTAGATGTTGAACCCGACTACTATAAAGTCGCGCCAGCAGCAGGAATTAATGCCAGCATTACAGATTTAGCGAAATGGTTAATTGCTAATTTAGGTTATCAACCTACAGTGCTTTCGCCAGCATTATTAGATGAATTAACAACTCCACGCATTAAAACTAAAAAGGATTTACGTCGCAGATATTGGCGTAGTCACTTAACTGATGCACACTACGGTTACGGCTGGCGTATTTATCAATTTGGTGATCACCCGATAGTTTATCACTCAGGTTGGGTGGCAGGCTTTAGAGCTGATATCGGCTATTCGCCTGATTTAGATATTGGTTTTGCCGTATTGATCAATGCTGAATCAAATGTTATCAACAAAATAACCAGTCAGTTTTGGTCAAAAGCTCATAAGAAGCTACTAGCAAAAGTAAAAATTTAACAACGGCTAGATTGTAAAAACTTCAAATGGCCAATACCGCAACTTGCTGGATTATATATCGATAGATCTAATTAAATAGTACGTTGGCCAGATCTCTCTAACTTGGCTTTCCCATTCTGGGTCAACTCTGCCATCAGATTTTTGTAGCAGCCAAACCTTGGCCCATTTTTGAACATTTTTACCTGACTTACTCAGTTTTAACGGTAAAAAACGACGCTCATATTTACACTTTTTATATTCAACAACACTGCGAGTTCTCGCTCGACTGTGCAGTGCATTTAACTCGGCATGGATCACCTCAACCTGTGATATTGGCAGTAGCTTTTGATTTTTCAAGCAGGCAACTATCTCAGCTTTCTTAATAGCGACTTGCATATAATCATCTAGGTACGGGGTATAAACCATCCCCGTTAGCCCGCGAATAGAAACAAGTTCCCTATCTGCTAATTCCTTTAACGGAATAATTTTACGATTAATGTCATATAGCTCACTGATCACATGAGGCTTATCATTTAATTTAGCCAATCGTTCTTTCTCTCATCATTAAACATTGCATCACCTTAACTTGGCGGGTCAATATTATTAGCAATACTGTTATTTAAACGAAACCAGCCAGCAATAGAATAACGGTCACGTTTTGCGGCTAACACCTCATGTGGGAATTCTTCACTTAAAAATACCACTATTGTGCCGAAATTAGGTGTGACGGTAACCTTATTATTATCTGCTATTGATACTGTCGGCGATTGGTTCTTATAAATCACCAACTCTCCACCATCATCAGCAGACCAATGTTGATTGAGATAAACCACCACCGATAGCACACGATTACCTTCACCTTTAAAAGCGTCTTTATGCTTTTTATAAAAATCACCTTTTGCGTAATGTGCAAAATGACTCTCAAAAGAAAATAAACCTAAAAATAGCCGTTTATTTAAAAATGTTTGCAATGACTGTGACCAATTTATCCAAGCACAACTTGCTTCACTGTCATTTGTTATCCAACAAATTTCATCGGTGCGAATAAAGTGATTAATTGTATGATCTTTTGCTCGACCAATGCCTGCTCGTTTAAAATTATCTACTGGTAATTCAGTAATATGTTGTAATAACAAGGATGTAAGATTTTCAGGTAACGCATAAGGGCGAATACTATAGCCTTTATCTACCAGGTCATTTGAAATGGATTCAAATAGCGATGGGTCATCACCAGAATATGTCGAGTGAGGTAAACTCAACGACATCCTGTCTTAGATATGAAAGCTAACATTAAGCAGCTAATTTAATAAATGGAATATATGCCATAGTACCACGATAGCGCTTCGCTAACCTCAGCTTTCGTCATTTCTGGCAATTAACACCTGCCATAATTTAGCCACAATTGCTCATTACATTGCCCTGATTTAACCGCAAGCAACACTTTTTCTCTTGTTTAAATAAGCAATATCACAAGGATATTGGAGAATACAGGTGTTCAATTCAAACAAAAACTTAAGATTAATAGATTATCAAGACTCATATTTTTATCAGCAAAAACGTAAAAAGGCGCGCCGTAAATGGTTGAAAGCGTTTTTGGCTATTGCACTACTTTTAGTACTGGTGGCAGTTATTGTGCCATTAGCACAAAGTCAAAATATCAACAATGAACTGGGCTCAGCTCAATTATTCAATGGCGAGAAAGGTGAAAACGGCCTTATTCATGGTCCACAGTTACTGTTTAATCACCCTGATAAAAACAAACGCGTCGCACTACCTGTCGATATAACCGCAGATATCGAAATCAGCGGTTTAATGGCTTACACACAAATAAAACAAGTTTTTATCAACCCTTATAATATTGAGCTTGAAGGCAAGTATCAATTTCCATTGCCCGAAAATGCCGCGATTAAACATTTAACGGTCAAAGTGGGTGACAAAGAAATCGTTGGTCAAATAATGGAAAAAAAAGCAGCCAAAGCTGTTTATAACAAAGCGAAGCGTCAAGGTAAAAAAGCCAGTCTAGTGCAGCAACAACGAGCTAATTTATTCACCAATAATATTGCTAACATTCCTGCACAATCTACCGTGGTAGTTACCTTAACTTTTATTATGCCGGTGACATTTTTCAACGACGAGTTAAATATCAATTTACCGTTAGCCATGACCACACGTTATCAACCAGCATATTATCAACAATCTCCTGCTGAGCTGTCTTCAGAAAATAAACCTGCTGAATTTATAGCGTTAAATGGAAGCGCCTTTAACAAAAGTACCTCAAAGGAAAATAGCTCACATGAGTATACCTCATACAACAGCGCCCCAAATAATAGTACAGAAGACTTTCCTGCGTTAAACCTTAGCGCACCAAACGGCAAGGTTTTGGCAAAAAGTCAGGCAACAATTAATATTAACCTCAACGCTGGCATCGCTATATCCTCTGTTCGTAGCAGTAGCCACGCAATTAATACCAAGGTAATTGATAATCAACAGTCACAATATTTAATCACCCTATCTAAAGCTCGAAGTACTGCCAATCGAAACTTTAATTTAACTTGGCAACTTGAACCAAATCAAAAGCCACAAATAAGCAGCTTCACAGAACAAGTTGATGGCGAGTATTTTACCTTACTGACCTTTTTTCCACCGCGCGCTGATAACACAGAAGTAATAGCCCGAGATATTATTTTCATTGTTGATACCTCAGGCTCTATGCAAGGCAGCTCCATGGCGCAAGCAAAAGCGAGTTTGCAACATGCTATATCGCGGCTAAATGACAAAGACAGTTTTAACATTATCGCCTTTAGTGACTCGGTTAATTTGCTCTTTAGCAATACCCAAATGGTCAATCGTCGCAACATCAATCAGGCACAGCAATTTATCAACCATTTACAGGCCGATGGCGGCACCGAAATGTACCGACCATTAAGCCAAGCATTGGTCATGGCGAAAAATAGCCAACAATCATCACAAGCTATTCGCCAAGTGGTATTTATTACTGATGGCGCCGTTGCCAATGAGTTTGAATTAATGCAATTGCTTGATGGTGCCCAAAGAGACTTTCGCTTATTCACCGTTGGCATTGGCGCAGCGCCGAATGGTTATTTTATGAAAAAAGCGGCGCAGTTTGGCCGAGGTAGTTACGTATTCATTCAGAACAATAATGACGTACAAGCAAGTATGACAGCCTTAATGACTAAAATCAGCCAACCTGCGGTCAGTAACATTGAGCTAATGTTCGACAACAAAATTCATCAGCAAGTTGATGTTTATCCGAAAAAGATCACCGATTTATACCTTGGTGAGCCCATGCAAGTCGCTATCAAATCTAAATTTCCTGTCACTAGCGTGCAGCTAACAGGTGATACCGCGTCTCAGCCTTGGTACCAGCAATTGATTATTGATGACAGCCAAAAATCACAGGGTATATCAACAGTATGGGCGCGCAGTAAAATTGAAGACTTGTTGGATGGACTAGTAATGGGTGCTGATAAAGAGCAAGTAAAACATCAGGTCATCACAACCTCAATTGCTCACCAAATTATTTCTCCATACACCAGTTTCATTGCTGTTGAAAAACAACCTGAGCCTTCTTTACAAACAGCAGCGCAAAAGTCGAACATGCTAGCAAAAGCCCATGAAAACTTAATGGTTGCTATGCCTAAAACAGCGCTAGGTTGGCATCAGCAATTTATACTTGGCTTATTATTAATGTTAATCGCGCCGTTAACCTTACGCGCTTGGTCGAAATAATATGTCCACACTCGCCTTTAAAGCGTTATTACTTGTTGGTAGCTTGCTATGCATTAATGCCAGCTGGCTGCCAACTAAAGCATGGCTGTCACAAGCGTTAATTAGTTATAGCTGGCAACAATCAATGGCGCAGCAAAGCCGGCTTACAAAAAATCATTTAGAGAAAAGTTACCGACAAGGAAATAAAGACAAGATAACAAACACAAGTGTTGCGGTTAAGCCTTGGCCATGGGCTGATACTTTTCCCATTGCAGAATTGTCTTTTAAACGCCTAAAAGAAGACATTGTTGTGCTAAATGGCGGCGACCCAACGACTTTAGCTTTCTCAGCTGGTGCGATAGCACCATTTAATCAAACCAATAGCAATCAACCTTTTGTCGTTGCAGGACATCGCGATAGTCATTTTGCTTTTTTGGAGGATATATTAATGAAAGATGTTATTTCAATGACAGATCAACACGGGCAAAGTCAGTTATACCAAGTTGAAGCGATTGATATTGTTGACGCTTCATCGGGGCAACTACCAGTTTTAGCCAATGACAGTAGCTTAATTCTCATTACCTGCTATCCATTTAACGCCATAGGTAACGACACTAACGAACGTTATGTCATCACCGCAAAGCTTTTGTAAATTTCAATATTTAAAGACCCGGTCCTAAAATGAAAAAGCTAGCCGTTGATCACTCAACAGGCTAGCTTTTCGCTATACCTAAACCACTTAAAGGTGCAGTTTCAGCGCTAAATTAATCTCGCTACTTTACAAAATACTCACTATGAAAACGTAAATGCTCTTCAATAAAGCTAGCGATAAAGTAATAGCTATGGTCGTAACCTTCATGCTGATTTAGCACAAGCGGATAATCACTTTCTGTTGCTGCAGCCACTAACGCTTCGGGCTTTAATTGTTCAACTAAAAAGTCATCACCTTTACCTTGGTCAACTCTTGCAGGTACAAATTCAGTAGCGTTACGCATTAATACACTAGCGTCATACTCATGCCAAGTTGCTTTATCATTGCCTAAATAAGCACTAAAAGCCTTTTGTCCCCACGGACAATTAACCGGATTAGTAATAGGGCTAAATGCCGATACTGAGCTATAACGACTAACGTTTTTCAGTGCTATCATTAACGCGCCATGTCCGCCCATTGAGTGACCTGAAATTGCACGTTGCTGAGATACTGGAAATGTTGCTTCAATCAACTCAGGTAATTCATTAACAATGTAATCGTACATCTGAAAATGCTTATTCCACGGGGCTTGTGTTGCATTGACATAAAAACCGGCACCTTGGCCTAAGTCATAGCCATCATCATTGGCAACATCTTCACCTCTAGGGCTAGTATCAGGCGCCACAATGGCAATGCCTAATTCTGCAGCTATACGTTGCGCGCCTGCTTTTTGCATAAAGTTTTCATCGCTACAGGTTAAGCCTGATAACCAATAAAGTACTGGAACTTTTTCACCCTTTGCAACCTGTGGCGGTAAATAAATCGCAAAACGCATAGTGCCATTAACACTGTTTGAATAATGGCTGTATTGTTTATGCCAACCACCGAAGCTTTTATTGGCACTGATATTTTCTATCGTCATTGGAAAACCTTTTAACTGAATCCTAAGCTTGCCTTGAAGTGTTTTAAGGCAAGTATCTACTATGCACTAAGCTTGTATGCAATAAGCTTAAAAACTACTTATCAAAATGGATGACGGTTCGGATACTTTCACCTTTGTGCATTAACTCAAATGATTCGTTAATATCTTCTAAGCCCATAGTATGAGTTATAAAGTCACTTAACTTGAATTCACCTGCTAAGTAACGTTCCACATAATCTGGTAATTCACTGCGACCTTTTACGCCACCAAATGCCGATCCGCGCCATACACGACCAGTCACTAACTGAAATGGACGGGTTGATATTTCTTGGCCTGCGCCAGCAACACCAATAACGACTGACTCACCCCAACCTTTATGACAACACTCTAAGGCTGAGCGCATTAAGTTAACATTGCCGATACATTCAAAAGAGTAATCAACACCGCCATCTGTCATTTCAACAATCACATCTTGAATGGGCTTATCGAAGTTTTTCGGGTTGATAAAGTCAGTTGCCCCCAGTTGCTTAGCAAGGTCAAACTTACTTTCATTAATATCAATGGCAATTATACGACTCGCCTTTGCCATTGTTGCGCCAATTACTGCAGAAAGACCAATACCGCCAAGACCAAAGATAGCAACCGTTGCGCCTTCCTCAACTTTTGCCGTATTCATAACTGCGCCCATACCTGTGGTAACACCACAACCGAGTAAACAAACTTCTTCTAATGGTGCTTCTTTATTCACTTTCGCTAAAGAAATTTCTGGTAAAACCGTGTATTCAGAAAATGTTGAACAGCCCATGTAATGAAAAATAGGTTGGCCGTCTTTGTAAAAACGCGTAGTGCCGTCAGGCATTAAACCTTTACCTTGAGTTTCACGTATTTTTTGGCATAAATTAGTTTTTCCTGACAAACAAAATTTACACTCGCCACACTCTGGTGTGTATAACGGAATAACATGGTCGCCCACTTGTACACTAGTAACGCCTTCGCCAACTTGCTCAACAATGCCGCCACCTTCGTGACCTAAAATAACCGGGAAAATTCCTTCAGGATCATCACCTGACAAAGTAAATGCATCGGTATGACAAACACCTGAAGCAATAACCTTAACTAACACTTCACCTTTACGAGGTAACATTACATCAACTTCTTCAATTGATAATGGTTGTTTAGGGCCCCAAGCAATCGCCGCTTTTGATTTAATAAATTTATCAGTCATCTCAAATCCTCAATACTTATAAAAGTTAATTTTCCATCTGCCACTAAACGCTTTTCGCTTACTTAGTAACTGAGTGTGCAAAAGTTCATGCGGTTTATTTTAAAAAGTACAAATAACTATAGTTGAATATAATCAGTCATAACGATTTTTCTAAAACTGCAAACTTAATCAATGAAGCTATTATATTTATTTCCTGTAAAATGATAATATAGCAAAACAACAAATTACTTTTACCTATATGTAACAATTAGGTTTAAGTGATCGATAGAGACTAAGGATCAAGCATGAACTTTGATGGTATTAGTGAGTTTGTTTATGTTGCAGAAACAACCAGTTTTACTCAGGCAGCAAAGAAGCTCAACATATCTACCGCACACGTAAGTCGTAGAATTACCGCATTAGAGCAAAGGCTTAACGTCAAGTTACTCTATCGAACCACGCGAAAAGTATCATTAACCCAAGAGGGGCAACTCTTCTACCAGCATTGCCGCAGTGTTTTAGATGGTATTGAAGAAGCAGAGCGCGTGGTGACTAACTTGCAACAAAAGCCACAAGGTCATATAAAACTAACGGCCCCCGTAACCTACGGTGAACAGAAAATACTGCCCTTAGTCAATGACTTTATTCAACAGCACAGTGAGGTTCAGGTCAGTGCATACTTGAGTAACCAAAAAGTTGATATGGTTGAACAAGGTTTCGATTTAGCCATTCGTTTAGGCAGATTGGCTGATTCAACATTGATGGCGAAGAAGCTAGGGAGTCGAACAAACTATCTTTGCGCTTCACCGCAGTATCTTGAAAAATACGGCATGCCACATTCATTATCTGAACTCAACGATCATAGTTGCTTGTTAGGTACACTAGATTATTGGCGCTTTAAAGTCGCAGGAAAAGAAAAAACTGTAAAAGTAAAAGGTTCAGTGCGATATAACAACGGCACGGGATTAACCGATGCGGCATTAAAAGGCTTAGGCATTGTTCAGCTACCTGACTATTACGTGAAAGACTTTATTTCACAAGGAAAGTTATTGCCATTACTAAGCCAGTTTCAAGAAGCCGATGAAGGCATATGGGCGGTATATCCGCATAACCGTCAACTCTCGCCAAAAATACGTGCCTTAGTTGATTACTTAAGTGAACACCTAGCCCTTTAACAGGCTTCACTCCTGACTAATAACGAACAGCTAATAACTAACAGCTAATAACCTTTAACTTTATCAACACACTCAGGCAATTGACCCGTTTGTCGATATTGCAAAATGTTGTCCGCCACAATAGTACAGGCGGAATTCATATTGGTAGGTGCTGAAATATGCGGCAAAACAGTAATATTCGGGTGCTGCCAAAGTTCACTATGGCTTGATAAAGGCTCTTGTTCAAATACATCAAGTACCGCATGCTTAATCTGCTTATGGTCTAATGCTTTCAATAAATCATCAGTCGCAATAATACCGCCACGAGCAAAGTTAATCACTGAACTCCCCTTCGGCATTTTATTAAGTAACGCTGAATTAACTATCCCTTTGGTCGCAGGCGTTAGCGGTAACAAGCATATTAGAATGTCACTTTGAGCAGCCATTTTAGCTAAGCCACTTTCATCGCTAAAAGTCGAAATATCCGCTAAGGTTTTAGCAGTTCGGCTCCATCCCATCACCTGAAAACCATTATTTTTTAACTGAATAGCACTCACGCATCCTAATTCACCTAAACCTAAAATGCCGATACGTCTTTGACTAGCTGGAATATAAGCTTGTTGCAGCCATTGCGTTTTCTGCTGTTGCCTCGCATAAGTAGGCATATCACGGTGTAAATATAAACTCCACGCCAATACCGCTTCTGCCATCGTTTGACTAAGCATAGGGTCAACCAACCTCACCACCTTAATCGTTGACGTTTGCAATGTTGCCATCAATTTTTCAACCCCCGCCCACACACTATGCAGCCAATGTAAGTTTTTAAATTGTGACAATGTTTCTAAATCGGGGTTAGCAACAATGGCTAACGTACAAAGGTGTTTGTGCTCTTGGGGCACATCATCCGCTAAAATAATACTCTCATCGGGTAGCGCTTCATTAAGTGCTTGAAGCCATAAAACTTGTTCATTTTTTGCTAATTGACTGATAAAAGGGATCATAGTTACGCACTTATTGTTTGATAATTTTGCTATTTTACCTCAACATAGCAACGTTTTAATCTATTGATAAACAAAAACTTATAATTTTGTTATATCATCCGTCCCCTAACTAATGTATAACGACGCCATGAAAGTACCTAAACGCATACAGCCACTTGTTGATGATGGCCTAGTAGATGAAGTAATAAGCCAATTAATGAGTGGTAAAGAAGCCACCGTTTATATGGTTCGTTGTGGCGACGATATTCGCTGTGCAAAAGTCTACAAAGAAGCGATAAAGCGTAGCTTTAAAAAAGCTGCGCAATACCAAGAAGGCAGAAAAAGCCGAAACAGTCGTCGTGCTAGAGCCATGGAAAAAGGCTCGAAATACGGTCGTGATCAGCAAGAATCTGCATGGCAAAATGCTGAAGTTGACGCACTATATAAATTAGCCGAAGCAGGTGTTCGCGTACCTCACCCTTTTGGTTGTTTCGACGGCGTTTTATTGATGGAGTTAGTCACCGATGATGAAGGTGATGTAGCGCCACGATTAAACGATGTTGTGATGTCCGCCGAACAAGCGTTAGAAGATCACACGCTTGTTATGCACTACGTAAAGTTAATGCTTTGCGCTGGTATTATTCATGGTGATTTATCAGAGTTTAACGTGCTAGTAGATGATTACGGCCCTGTAATTATCGATTTACCACAAGCGGTTGACGCTTCAGCTAATAACAACGCCAAAGCCATGCTAAAACGCGATGTTATCAATATGACTAATTATTATGGTCAATTCTGCCCAGCGTTGAAGCAAAGTAAATATGCTGATGAAATGTGGGCATTGTTTGAAGCTGGTGAATTAACACCTGAGTCTGCACTTACCGGTTTATTCAAAGAAGATACCGCCAGTGCTGACGTAGATACGGTATTGGAAGAAATTAAAGCCGCTTTTGAAGAAGAAGAAGCAAGAATAGCCCGAATTGGTGAAGCAAATGCAGTAGATAGTGAGTTCTAACTACTGCTCTTGATAGCAAGTATCTAGTGTTTATTTTTTAGTAAAAGAATAAAATACTGCCAATGATCAAACTTGCTAGAAAAACAGTCTCACTCCCCATCAATAAAACCGGTCGCCAGCCTACCGACACCACTTGCTTTAATGACGTTTTTACGCCAATAGCAGCAATTGCTACCACCAGTAAATTGCTCGATAAGCTTCGAATAACCTCAATCAGCCACGCTGGCATCACGCCAATATTCTTTAAAAAAGCTAAAACGAAAAACAGGATTAAGAAGCCAGGAATGAAGGCACTTACGCCACCACTCATTTTGCTATCTCGTTCTTTAAAAGCAAAAAACACCATCATCACAATTGGCATTAATAGCGTCACTCTCAATAATTTTATATAAGTTGCCACATCACCCGCTTCAGGAGAAATGGTATAACCGGCACCAACCACCTGTGCAACATCATGAATAGCACCGCCAATAAAAACACCGGCTAACTCATCAGGGAAACCTAAATAACCGGTGAGAATTGGATAAAAAATCATTGATAAGGTACTAAACGTAGTAATACCAATAACGGTAAGCGCAAAATACTTTTCTTGCGACTTATCCTTGGGTAACACCGTTGATATAGCCGCAGCAGCAGAAACACCACACACAGCAACCGCGCCACCAGAAAGTACGCCAAAGGTTTTTGGTAAACCTAATACTCGGGAAAATAAAACGCCAAAAATGATGGTTAACGCCATGCTAGTCATGACAATTAACGGTGGAGTAATGCCCAGTGAAACGATATCGGCAAAAGCAATACGCACGCCCAGTAAGCCGACGCATAAACGCAGTAACTCACGAGAGCAGAAATTTACACCTTGCTGAATATTGCTTTTACGATAAAAAGCATGAGCAGTTAAACCTAATAATAAAGCGAACAGCATTACAGGGGCTTGATAACGGGTAGCAATTATCGCCGCTACAATGGCTATTACCGTGCACAATATTGTACCTAGTAATTTAGCTTTCAAATTTGCCAGCATTTATTGGTTAAACCGTAAAAATTATGTTCATGAAGAGTATGGATAAATTGTATCACTAGTAATGACAACATTATTACATTTCTATCGCTTAAATATTAAAAAAACCTGCAATTGCAGGCCTTTAAAACAAGCTACAGCATCAACATTATGCTGCTAATTAAACCACTTATTATTAATACCTTTAGCGGCAAAGCGTACTAAGAAAAATGCGATAACAATAACCATTATTGGCATAATCATTCCGCCGGGACCGTATACGTCAAACGAGTTACTGATGAAAAATGAGTGAAACATTTGCACAACAACGCCAACAAATGAGACAACAAATAACGGGTAACACATATTTTTCTTCAACACTAAGGCCAAACTTCCCAATGCACCTGCAAAAACGGCAAAGGCAAAAGCAACAGTAGCCCATATTGGCGTAGTGGCATACAAATCTTGTTCGGCTTGCGGTAATTCAGCAATCATTTCTGGCGTCATCATCATTTGACCAACAAACGCCATTACCCCGAGTAAATTCCAAACAAACGCTAAAATCGCTGCGACTTTAAACCACTTAGGTATAGCAACAATCTCTGGTGCTTGCTTGTTTTCAGCTTGCATATCTTCAGACATAATTCTTCCTTATTTTTTTAATTATTAAGAATCTCTTATGTCCTACTTATATCATAAAGTTATGAATTCTTTAATTAAAAATTACTCGCCCCAAATATCTTTTGGTTTTAACTTTAATACTTTACGTTCACTGGGTTTACGTTCAACCTTTGTTTTATTAGGGTTAACATAAATCTTACTTGCTTTAGGCTTCGCCGCATTATAATTCTTGTTTTCTAATACTTTTTCTAACTTATCTGGCGCATCTTCAACAACAGAACTTTTCACTTGCGCTTTAGCACGACGCTGAACATGAAATTTCTTATCAACACCTTGTAAAAAGTTACGTAATACTTGGTCTTTACATTCGCGATAATTTTTATGCTCAGGCTTGCGAGAAAATGCACTCAATTCAGGCTTATTCAGCTTAAAGTTTGCCAGCGCCAACATATCTATAATGTCTTCAGCTTTTAAATTAAAAGCAATTTTAAGCTTAGTTAAAATTATATTATTGTTCAAACGCTTTTCAGCTTTAGGTGCTTCGCCTTCTTTCTTACCGCGGCGTTCATTAATAAAACCATTTAAAAATGCGGCAAACGTAGAGTCCGTACAATTAACATAAGCCGGATCTTCTTCTTTCTTTAACCAATTACTGATTTGATCACGAGTCACGGTTAAGTCACCTGAGGCAAAAATCGAAATCACCTTTTGATCATTAAAATTAAAGGTATATCTTAGACGGCGTAAAACATCGTTATTAGTCACAAACTTCTCCAAAAAACCAACGATTTTCATTGGTTAGTGTTGTCTTCATTGATAAGTTAACCTCTAAACATTTATAGAGCGCCGACCTAAAAGAAAAACAACACAATAGCTATTCAATTACGCAATATTATACACGCTTTAAATGTTGAGATCTTTAAGGACGTCAGTTAAATGTTGCTGGTAAAAAGCAAAAGCGTAATGAACCTTCATTTAGCGGTTAAATTTCGCATAATACTCATGGTAAGATACTCGCCAAATTGCATTTTTCGCAATGCTAATGGCTTATATTGCCATCAAAAATTATAGTTAAACATTAAAGAGTGGTCATGAGCAAAAACGTTAATCTATTCAATCCAGTTTTAGCAAAAAGTCGTGGTAAAAATGCCGATAAGAAAATTTGGCAAAACCTACCTGGTAGCAGCGCCAGCCTCGCCATTTATCATGGAGCATTATCTGCTGAACAACCAATTTTATTGTTAACTCATGACACGCCATCAGCAATACGTTTAGAGCAAGAGCTTGCTAGCTTAAATCAGCAACAGCAATTACCTATTTGTTTATTTCCTGATTGGGAAACCTTGCCATACGATACGTTTTCACCTCATCAAGACATTATTTCTCAGCGATTAGCCACTTTATACCAATTATCACGTATGGTTAAAGGCATTGTTATTGTGCCGGTTACTACGCTAATGCAACGTTTAGCGCCAAAACAATATTTAGAAGCAAATAGTCTAATTATTCAAAAAGGCGATAAGAAAGATTTACACCAGCTGCGACAAGAACTAGAAGCAAGCGGTTATCGTTATGTTGACCAAGTGATGGAGCATGGTGAGTTTTCAGCTCGAGGCGCCATTCTTGATTTGTTTCCTATGGGCAGTAAAACCCCCTTTCGTTTAGACTTTTTCGATGATGAAATCGATGAAATTCGTTTATTTGATCCCGAAAATCAGCGTTCAAGCGATAAAGTTGCCGGTATTGACTTGTTACCTGCGCATGAATTCCCAACCGATACTGACGGAGTAAATTTATTCCGTAGTCAATATCGAGAGCAATTTACTAGTACAATTCATAAAGAATCTATTTACCATCAGGTCAGCAATGGCATTATGCCAGCGGGTATAGAATATTATTTACCGCTGTTTTTCCAACAATCTAATACCTTGTGTGATTATTTATCAGACAATACTTTGGTTATCGTTAGTGGCGATATCGACAAGTCACTTGCTAGTCATTGGACTGATATTGAATACCGTTATGAAGACAGACGCTACGATCCAACACGTCCGTTATTGCCACCTAGTCAGTTATTTCTCAATAGCGAAGAGTTATATAGCGCATTAAAACCTTTTGACCGCGTCAATTTAAAACCAGAAATCATCGATGAAGATGTTAAAGCGGCGCAAGTGCAGTTTGATGTCAACGCATTACCTGACTTAACTATTGACCATAAGTTAAAGCAGCCTTTTGAGCTATTAAATAATTTTATTGCCAGTAAAGAAACACCAACAAAGTTATTATTTGTTGCTGAAAGCCAAGGTCGCCGCGAAAGTGTTTTAGAGTTACTGCAACGTAACCAAGTCAAACCCACTAATTTCGATAGTATTGAAGACTTTGTTAATAGTGACAGCGATGTCGGTATTACCGTAAATGCCTTAAGTGCTGGTTTTATCTTTCAAGCCAAAGGTAGTGCTAAGAAAAATTCTATCGCGCTAGTAACTGAAGCTGAGTTGCTTGGTGATGTAGTTCGTCAAACGCGCCGCCGTAGCAAGCAACAAGATATTCAAAACGACGCTATATTTAAAAACTTAGCAGAGCTGAGCATTAGCCAGCCAGTGGTTCATATCGACCATGGTATTGGCCGATATATGGGGCTACAAACCATAGAAAATGGCGGCATAACTACCGAATTTTTAGTCTTAAGCTATGCTGGTGAATCTAAGCTTTATGTGCCCGTTGCCTCATTACATTTAATTAGCCGTTATTCAGGCGCTGATGCTGAACATGCACCGCTGCATAAACTGGGTAATGACACTTGGAGTAAAGCGAAACAAAAAGCGGCAGAAAAAGTTCGCGATGTGGCGGCTGAATTACTCGACATTTACGCAAAACGCGCCAGTAATCACGGTTATACTTTTAAACGCGATAAAGATGAATATCGCGCTTTCGCTGACAGCTTCGGCTTTGAAGAAACCTTAGATCAAGAACAAGCGATTAACGCGGTGATCAGCGATATGCTATCTCCACAAGCCATGGACCGTCTTGTTTGTGGTGATGTTGGCTTTGGTAAAACTGAGGTAGCCATGCGCGCCGCATTTGTTGCTGTTAACGATGGTAAACAAGTAGCGATATTGGTACCAACAACATTGCTAGCTCAACAACACTATGAAAACTTCCGTGACCGTTTTGCCAATTGGCCAGTAAGCATAGAAGTGCTCTCGCGCTTTAAAACCACCAAAGAACAAAATGCCGTTATTAAAGACGTTGAATCAGGTCAAATTGATATTTTAATTGGCACTCACAAACTACTGCAAAACAGCATTAAATATAAAGACCTTGGCTTATTGGTAGTCGATGAAGAGCATCGCTTTGGTGTTAAACAAAAAGAAAAAATCAAACAGCTACGTTCAAATGTCGATATTCTTACCTTAACCGCGACACCAATTCCGCGTACGTTGAATATGGCAATGGGCGGCATGCGTGATTTATCTATTATCGCCACGCCTCCAGCGAAGCGATTAGCGGTAAAAACCTTCGTTAGAGAACGAGATGATGCCCTGATCAGAGAGTCAATATTGCGTGAAATACTGCGTGGTGGTCAGGTCTATTTCTTACATAACAATGTTGATACCATTGATAAAACCGCAGCCGATATTCACGCATTACTGCCAGAAGCAAAAATAGTGACCGCACACGGACAAATGCGTGAACGTGAGCTAGAACGCATCATGAGTGACTTTTATCATCAGCGTTACAACGTATTAGTTTGTACCACCATTATTGAAACCGGTATCGATGTACCTAGCGCCAACACCATTATTATGGACCGAGCCGATCGTTTAGGCTTAGCACAATTACATCAACTCCGTGGTCGTGTCGGTCGTTCGCACCATCAAGCTTACGCTTACCTCTTAACACCACATGAAAAACGTATGACCAAAGATGCTAAAAAGCGTCTTGAAGCCATCGCATCACTTGAAGATCTCGGTGCTGGTTTTACCTTGGCAACCCATGATTTAGAAATTCGTGGTGCGGGTGAGTTATTAGGCGAAGACCAAAGTGGTTCAATGAGCCAAGTCGGTTTTAGCCTCTATATGGAAATGCTTGATGCTGCTGTTGCCGCATTAAAAGACGGTAAACAACTAACTCTTGACCAAGTAATGAAAACGCAAACAGAAGTTGATTTGCGCGTTGCCGCCCTGCTGCCTGATGACTATATTTTTGATGTCAGCCTACGCTTAAGCTTATATAAACGCATTGCTAGTTGTAAAACCAAGCAAGCGTTAGACGACGTACAAGTTGAACTCATCGACCGTTTTGGTTTATTACCGCAACCCGCGAAGAATTTAGTGCATATTGCAAAACTTAAGTTAAAAGCTGAGAAAATTGGCATATCTCGCATTGATGCCGGCCCTGCTGGTGGCTCAATTGAATTTAGCAGTGATACAAAAATTGACCCTATGTTTATTATTGGTTTAATTCAGCAGCAACCTAAAATTTATCAAATGGAAGGTGGTAATAAGCTTAAGTTTAAGCAAGTAACTGAAGATGCCAAAGCACGTTTTGTATTAATCACTACCATGATCAACGAACTAGGTAATCACTTACGGGCAAAATAGCTAACTAAACCGCTAGCCATAAGTAAAAACACTAGGGTAATAAGCAAAGGTAAATGATTGATAATTTAAGTATTGATCTACTTTTGCTATTATCCGGTGGTAACATCGACATTGTCATTGCCGACAACGGCTACTAACAACTGGAAACTGAATGAAATTTAAGCAGCTTTTACTATGTGCCATCACAATTGCGTTACCGCTTTCGGTTAACGCTGCGTCTGATAAAAGTAACGATCGTTGGTTCGAAATTGAAGTTATCTTATTTAGTCAATTAGGTGATAAGAGCCTGTTAAAAGAAAACTTTCCTGATGGTAGTGAACTGCCGAAATATCGCCGCACAGAAGACTTACTCGCAAGATATTTAAATCCTGACATTGCCAGTTTAAAACAGCTATTACCTAGTTGTGATTCACCACAATACAAACCTGATTTAGTCAGCCAAAATGCTAAATTACCCGCTCTTTTTACTGAAAAATCATTAGCTGATATAGCGCAACTGTCATCACAATCAGAATCATTAACAGCTGAATCATCGGTAACATTAAATGAGTTGGATAACAGTACGAATAGTTTTGGCGACGGCACGGCAACTCCAGCCACAAGTACAGAAACAACAACTCAGCCAGTAGAAACTGACATTTTAGCGTCGCAAAATAATAGTGAAAACGTTAGCTCATTTGAAAATGAGTTAACAGCTGAGCTTTCTGATGAAAAACGCGCCGAGATACAAGCTTTAGTGCTTGCTGCTGAAGCTGAATTTAATGATATAAAGTTTCAATACACTCCTAAATCAGCTTCACAAAGTTCAGATAAATTTTCGCGAAAAGTCATGTGCCGAATTGATGAAGCCTATTTCGCAGAAATTAAAGCTAATGATCCAAGTTTTGATTACAACGGTTTTACTGTTGATAAAATGCCATTGAAAATCAATGCTATTGAAGACATCAACAGTGATATCACGCATCTGCTAAGTAAAGAATCGTTAAAGCTTGGCGATGTTATACAAGATTTAAGATACACCAAAAATTTCCGTCCTATTTTGCATATGGGCTGGCGTCAAGTCGCTCGACCTAAAAAGCAATCTATTCCGGTGAAAGTTTACGCTGGTGATAATTTTGCCGCTGATTACCAAAAACAGTTAACACAGTACCAATTAGAAAAGCGTCAACTATTCTTACTTCAGTTAGACAATGACCAAATTGAACAATCACCACTAGTTAACGACATTGCTGTTGAAACCAATCAAGAATTTCTACTGGCACAAGCGAAACAAAAACGCATTGCCAGTATTGTAGAACAAATATCATCTGTTTCAGATGACACAGAATTATTATTAAACTCAATTGAGCATGACGACTTATCATTAAAAATCAATAGTGATACTGTTTTAACAAATGAAGATAACATTGCACCAATACCGCCTGTGCAAGATTGGTTTATTGATGGTTTATTTAATGTTCATTTGAAGCACTACTTGTTTATCACCGCTGACTTCACCATTTTAGACAAAAACTTAGCGGAGCTTGCTACAGCACAATTAGCTAACAGCACATCAGCAGATAACGACACTATCGACAACTCAGCCTTAGCAGCACCAAATACGCAAGTACAAGCGAAAGCTATTCGCTTTAAGCAAAACCGACGCGTTATTAGTGGTGAAGTGCATTATTTTGATCACCCTTACATGGGCATGATCGTACAAATTAGGCCTTACAAAAAACCTAAGCCTGAAGAAGATAAGTAAAATATCTTAATCAGAAATAGAAAAAATATTCAGAGGACATTATGGATAAAGAAATTGAAATTCAAGCAGCGGTATTTCGCCGTTTATTAGCACATTTAGACAACCGTAAAGACGTACAAAATATCGAATTAATGAACCTTGCCGGCTTTTGCCGTAATTGTTTTTCAAAGTGGACTGTTGCTGAAGCAAAAGAATTAGGCGTAGACGTTGATATTGATACAGCTCGCGAACAGGTTTATGGTATGTCATACAGTGAGTGGAAAGAAAAACATCAGTTACCAGCTACTGATGAGCAAATGGCTAAATTTAATGAACTGAATCCTAAAAAATAAAATTTAGGTAATAAGTATTAAATAGTATGAAGGAAGTTGCTGTTTATGAAGTTTTATAATGTCGTAATCATAATACTCTTTTTGTTGATAACTGATTTAGCGCACGCTAAGCAGCAAAACCTTCGTACGTCCTACTACCGACAGAACACTGCCCCGCAACTATTTTTTAATAAAAGTGACCAACCTATTGGCGGTATACTTTTCGACATAACTCATGCAATTGCTAAAAAAGTTGATATGAAACTTGAAATGTTGCCTATTCCTCGTAAAAGAATAGAGCAATCATTACAAAGAAATATTATTGATATGCACTGCGTTGCCAACCCTAAGTGGTATAAACCAAACACTTTTAAATGGAGCAGCGTTCTTTATAAAAACCCTGATATTTTAATTAATAGACAAGGAATAACGACCTTAGCCGAATTATCTCAATATGAAGATTTAAAAATTGGCACTATCTTAGGCTATAGCTACCCAGAGTTAACGCCATATATTAAGAATAGAAATATACTCCAAGTAACGAGTCTGTCGCCTGCTAATAGTTATGAAAAATACCGAAAAAATAAAGTTTCTGGCTTTATAAGCGCCTCTATCGAAGCATCTTACTTTTCCAAAGAGCAAGAAGACTCAGTAATACCATTGAATAACAACGATATACATTGTGTCTATTCTCCAAGTATGAATACGTTAACTGTACAGAATATCAATACCGCAATTAACCTATTGAAAAGCTCTGGTGAAATAGAGTCGATATTAGGTAAGTATAAAAAGCTGCCAGAAAAAGTACTTCAATATGGCGACAAAATAACTGAATGACAAAATGACTGAATAGCACTATTCAATATTGTTAGTGTTTATTAAAGTGATTAACAATTAAACTTTAACAAAGAAAGCTGGCTCAGCCGTTCTACGATCATTTCTATCACGAGACTCTAACCAACGCCCTCTGTTTATTCGATTTTTACGACGATCTTCTCCTAAACGTCTGTCTTCACCGGTAGGTAAATTATCCGTTGTCTTCAATTTTTCTGACTCTGATCCTACACTTAATTCAACGTCATCACTTTGATTGTTTTGATTACTTTCATTTTGACGTTGACGACGACTATCCTTGGCTGATGGCGCAGCTTTTACGGTATAACTTGGCGGCAGTAAATCAACGAACACTTCCATAACTTTCTCTTTCGACTACTCAATGATTATCACTGTACATTTAATCGGCAACCCCCAAAAAAAGTTTAGCTATTTTTAACATTGACGCTATAAAAAACACATGGAATAGAGAAACAGCCACTTACAACTTTTATACTAAAAAATGATTTTTTATAGAGTAAGATAATCGACAATAAATCATCAAAAATGTATGGTTAATTGAATAGTAAATTAGGAAAGTAATATGCGATTTAGTCACACAAAAATAATATTTATATTGGCTATATTACTGGCGACAAACGGAGCCAATGCACACCAAACGTCGATTAAACCAGTACCGATTGAACCAACAACGATAAATAAAGATTATCAGCTCACTATTAATCAAATTACAGACAATGTTTTTCAACATGTTTCATATAAAGAAATAGAAAATTACGGCATGGTGCCTTCCAATGGCCTAATTGTCACTAAAGGTACAAATGCTTATATTATCGATACGCCTTGGACTGAAGCTGACACTAAAAAGCTACTTGCTTGGATAGAAGAGCAAGGCCTAACTGCTATTAGCAGTATTTCAACACATTTTCATGATGATCGCGCAGGCGGTATTCCCTATTTAAATAGCGTATCGATAGACACATACGCCAGCAAATTAACTAATGAGTTACTTATTAGCAAAAATAAACAAGCGGCTAAATATAATTTGTTAAGCAGTAAAAGTAAGTTTGATACCGAGGGTACTATTGTAGTTTTTTATCCGGGAGCAGGACATTCTCGCGACAACATTGTGATATGGCTACCTGAACATGAACTGCTTTTTGGCGGCTGCTTTGTCAAAAGCTTAAACAGTAAAACATTGGGCTATACCGGTGATGCAGATATCGCACAGTGGCCTACTTCAATGCAAAAGTTAATTAATAAGTACCCTATGGCGAAACAAGTGATACCTGGACACGGAAAGACAGGAGACAATAAGTTACTAACTCACACGCAAAAATTAGCACTTAAAGTAAGTGCTATAACGAAGCGTGAAAAGTAGTGACTTTAATTGATAGCTAATAAGTGAGGTAAAAATAGCCGTTAACTATAAAAAGGTTTCAACTTCAGTTTGTGTCAAATAACGCCATTCACCTAAGGGTAAATCTGCTAACTTTATTGGCCCAATCTGTTCTCGATGCAAACCCACAACTTTATTGCCTACGGCAGCGAACATACGTTTAACTTGATGATATTTACCTTCGGTTATCGTCAACAACACTTCTTGTTCATCAATTTTTTCTAATTTTGCAGGACGAGTTAAGCTGTCTTCCCCTTGCAATTGCACGCCAGCAGTAAACTTTTCTGCGGTATCATCTTTTAATGGGTTACGTAGCCATACGCGATAAACTTTTTCACACTGCTTTTTCGGGGAAATAATATTGTGCGACCAACGGCCATCATCGGTGATTAAAACCAAACCAGTTGTGTCGGCATCCAAACGCCCTGCTATGTGCATATCGAATGCTCTATCAACATCAATTAAGTGTAATAAAGACGGATAAGTTTCATCAACATTTGAGCAAATGGTATCGACAGGTTTGTGCAAAATAATATAACGAGAACTACGGGCTGTTAACTCTTCACCATCAATAGTAATACTATTATTTTCATGTACTTGTGTCGAAGGGTCCTTAATAACAACATCATTAACTAGTACCGTACCCATTTTGAGCAATTTTTTTGCTTCGGTGCGGGTAAGTTCGGTACTTTTACAAATAAATTTATCTAATCGCATAGGAAATGATGTCGCTAACAAAGTAATAGAATAAAGGCGACGCTATTATCGCCATTTAAATTATTTTAGCAAGACTATAGCCAAACTACTTGCGGATGCTGACTCAGCTAGCACAATACCAGTAGCCTGCACCAAGTTGCGCAGTTATAAAGCCAATAAAATCGCTGTTGTTAGTCCACGGAGCAAGTTGCTCTTGCGTAATAACAACTTGATCACACATTAGCTGCACAATAGGCGAAATAGCTTGGGGGAATTTAACGGTTTTGCCATCAATGTAGCAAATACCTTCAGTTAACGTTTCAGGAAAATAAAACGCTCTCACGCCACCTAAGCGCATTAAATTATGCTCTGCGATGGCAACTTTAATATCGTCATCAGCAATTAAATCAAGATCAGGTTGCAAGTCTAATTCATGCTTAGCTTGAGTATAAAAAGCGCCAATAAAGTCACGTAACATTTCATCATTATCTGTTAACGAAGTGAGTTGCTGCTTTATTTTCGCAAAATCGTTCGCATCAATTGCGCCGCTATGCTGTGTTGCTTGGCGTTCTGGGTCGGTAATTAACTGGCCACCTTGTTCATTATCGATCAAATGATCGGCAAAACCACTGAGTAAACTCACCGCTGAATTCGTGCGAAAGCCAACTGAAAAACTTAAACTTGTTTCCAAGGTTATCCCTTCGTGCGGAAAGCCTGGTGGAATATATAAAATATCACCTGGCTCCAACTCAACGTCAATAATGGCTTCAAATGGTTCAACATGTAAAAGTGCGGCGTGTGCTGCAAACTCACGATGTTGGCCTTCATCACCAACACGCCAATGTCGCTTACCAGAGCCTTGGCAGATAAATACATCGTACCAATCAATATGTGGCCCTACGCCACCACTAGGGGTTGCAAAACTGACCATTAAGTCATCTAAGCGCCAATGCGGAAGAAAACGAAATGGTTCTATCATTTGTGCCGCTTCTTCTGACCAGTTATCGATAGCTTGTACAACCAGCGACCAGTTTTTATCACCTAAGTGTTCGTAAGATTCAAATGGGCCAAATTCAGCCTGCCATTCTTCACCTTTTTTATACACTAAGCGCGACTCAACCTCTTCTTCACAGGCTAATCCGGCAATTTCATCAGCACTAATTGGGTCTTGAAAATGTTTAAAGCCTTGTCGAATAACCACAGGTTTTTTCTGCCAATATTCACGTAAAAAATGTTCTTGGTTGAATTCGTCAGCATTTAACTGGACCATATTAATAACCTTTTATGTTCTCATTCATACCAATTAACATCAGTTTATTGGCAGTTTTTCCAAATAATGTTGGTTAGCATTTATCTAAACAACAATTAACTTTTTCTGGTTTATGCCACTGACATGCCAGCAATTTTATGCCAGTAGCCATTACATTCTTCCACTCCGTCAAGCGGATATTTTTCAGGGTTCACTAGCTGATTACCAAAGCGATCAAGCATGGTATAAGCTTTTTCGTTATCAGCGCTAATACGGGCAATATCAACCCCCATACTTGCCATTTCTGGTACTTCATTCACCAAGTTGTATTGGTAACCAGACATGGTTTGAATACCATTTAAAATGAATACACGTTCGCCTTCTCGGCTATTCATTTTTCGACCTTCAGGGTATTTAATGCAGCAATACTTACAATCGTCTTTTGGTCTATCTTCTGAACGAGCAGTAAAACAACGCGCCGAATAAGCAAGCGGCATATAACCCCACGAAAATACTTCACACTCAAATTGGTCACGAATGTTTTCTTCTTCCGCTTGTTGCAGTAAAGTTTTTAGCCAATCACCAGAAACTTCTACTGGCATTACCCAACGGCTCATACCTTGTCGAAGTAATACTTTTAAAGTCGCAATGTTGTAGCAATTAATTGCTGGGCCTGCGACAAATGGTAAATTTAGCTCGTGCATCATTTGCACAGCGCTTAAATCATTCGCTTCTATAAGTAATTCACCATTGCCACACAAACGGCGCATGGTTTGAATTTCTGCCGGTGACTCCAACAATGCCATGGTTGATAGCACGATTTGCTTGTCACTATTACTGGCAAGTTCTTTGGCAAGGTTTATCCAGTCTTTTGCTCGTAATTCACGGCGCTTAGAACAAACCGTTTCACCTAAATAAATAATATCGGCTTTGCTGTCTAATGCTTGTTGATAATAAGCTTCAACATCGTTTTTTGGCCAAAAAAACAAACTAGGACCAAGAGAAAATTTCATATTCATTTCCAACTATTTATTTAAATATTTACTTAACTATTTCGTCACTTTTCAAAGTAACCACCAACATTGAGCATCGAAAGTAAAAAAGCTTACTGCCATTTACGATGATATGCGCCTAACGTAGTTTGGCTACCTTCAGAAAGGTTCGATAGCGTATTCATCCAAGCCTGTTCAACATCATAAGCATCTGGGTTTTCGGCAAAACGGTCTAACGCCATACGCCAAGTTTTCGCAACTTGTTCTACATAGGCGGGGCTACGCTGACGTCCTTCAATTTTCACTGAGGCAATACCCATTTTTACTAACTCAGGAATAAGCTCTAAGGTATTTAAACTAGTAGGCTCTTCTAAGGCATGATAAACATTGTTATCAACTTCAAATCGGCCTTTACACAAGGTTGGATAACCAGCGTTTTCATCACTTTGATAGCGGTCAATCAGCACATCATTTAAACGGCTTTCTAAGCCTTTATCGGTTTCTTGCCAACGAACATATTTAGCAGGAGAACAGGCACCCGCCGTATTTGGCGACTCACCTGTCATGTAAGAAGATAAGTAACAGCGCCCTTCTGACATAATACACAAGCTACCAAAGGCAAATACTTCTAGCTTTACTGGGCTAGTTTTTGCTAACTGACGAACTTGTTGCACTGACAACACGCGCGGTAGTACCACACGTTCAACGTCAAAATTGTTTTTGAAAAACTTTATCGCTTCTAAGTTGGTTGTTGACGCCTGGACTGACACGTGGCGTTCAATATCAGGGTATTTAGTCGCTGCGTAATCAAGCACCCCCAAATCAGCAATAATTAAAGCGTCAGTACCAATGGCAACAGCGTTATCAACCGCTTTACGCCAGCGATCTTCACCGTCAGGGTGTGCAAAAGTGTTAATGGCTACATGGAGTTTTTTGCCATGTTCGTGTACGTAATCTGCACCTTTAGCAAGCTTGCCATCATTAAAGTTAAGACCAGCAAAATGACGTGCATTAGTATCGTCTTTCATACCGATATAAACTGCATCAGCACCATTATCAATCGCTGTTTTAAGCGCAGGTAAATTACCCGCAGGACACAAAAGTTCCATATTATCCAAACCAGAATTTATTTTGTTTGGCAGTGTACCTAGGTTCAGCCAGAGATTATTTGATATAAAATAACTAATTCATAGCAAGTGAATTAAAAATGAAAGCTTATTTTCAAGTAACGCCAAGATACAAGTCCAACTTTGATCTGCTTCATAATAACGGTAGAGCTCGCATGATAATGTAATGCCCATAATTTAAATAAGTAAAACCTAAAGTTGTGACATTGTTATTTCAGTCACCATTTAGCGTGTGGAATTGACCTTGATTAATCAGATTACCGAGCGACTGAACTTAAAAAATCTACCATTTAGCATACGAAGCCGTGCCTTATCACTATTGCCTAAAATACTTAAACCTAGCTTACGCTTAGTGCCATTTAGCGCACAAAATAAAATGCTAATACCTGCATTGCACTCGGTATTTAAAGAAGCGATTGAAGACGGTGATTTTGAATTTTTAACTGACAAATGGCTGAAAATATCTATTACCGATATTGACCTACATTGGTGGATTAGCTTTGTTCAAGACCGACTTATCATGGCAGCGCCACAGCTAGCCATTGAAGAAGATGTAAGCTTTAGTGCTTCAGGTGATGACTTACTGCTTATAGCTGGTCGCAAACAAGACCCAGACACCTTATTTTTTCAGCGCCGTTTACACATTGAAGGCGATACGGAATTGGGTTTAGAAGTAAAAAACCTGATTGATGCCGTTGATGTTGACCAACTACCTAGTAGCGTACATAAAATTATCAATATACTGGCTGATGTGGTTGAGCAAACCCAGCAAGAAATTAAGCATGGTGTGCTAGTTTAAGTAAAAGGCAATAGTAAGTGTAGATCGCAGAAGCGATTCCCTCTACGACAGGAAATATAATATAGGTGCTCTACGCTTATCACTAATTTCGTAATTAGCCGACTTTATTTAGGCATATATTTACCACTGTAAATTGTCCTTTTTGCCACCAAAGCAGTCGTTCATCATGAAACTACTGATGCTAACTTTGTGCGCTAATAGTTAGCCCTAACGTTCACTTCAAGCTAGTAACTGCCATCACCCTTTGCTCTCCAAGCACTATATATTGCCGCATTGCTGACTATAGAAACCGAAACAATAAAACATAAATATAAAAAACCTTCGTTAAGTTTGCATTAATTGAAACTGTGTTAAATACTGTATTATGTTGTTACATAAAAATATAACCACATAAAATATAAGGAATAATATGAAGGTAAAACTTTTTAGCCTAACGCTATTTTCAACTATTATTTTTACTACTTGTACTCAAGCTGCCGAGAGTGCAAAACATATCCCTGGAGTATTTATTGGCGCTACGCACGTTGAAAGTGAAACTGAATTCACTTTTGGATTTGAATATGAATACAAATTAAATAAAAAATGGGGGGTAGGTGCGGTTTTTGAGCGAACAAATAAAGCACATCACAATGATGGTGTCGCTGTGGCATTAGCATCAATTTATTACCATCCAACTAAAAACATTCGTTTAGGAGCAGGTATAGGGCAAGAAAGAATTGGTGGTGGACATCCGCATGAAGAAGATTTATATCGAATTAGTGCCGCCTATGATTTCCATGTGAAAGAGTTCGGCATTGCACCTACAATTGCTGTTGATTTTGTAGATGATGAAGAAGCTGTTGTTTTTGGCATCGCCTTCACTAGACCTTTTTAAAGACAATAAATTAAATAATTTTAATGAATAAACATGGATGTTTTTCTCTGGCTTAATTTTGTAAATTCACCGGTAGGAACATTACATGCTCTCTAGATTAAAAATCACACAAAAGGTTTACCTGTTAGGTGCTATCCAATTAGTATTAATGCTTGCAATGGGGTTAACATCATTTTCTCAAATGAACAAAATTGGCAATGAATTGATTGATATTGCAGAAAGTGACATTCCCTTATCCAATAGAATTACAAAAATTGCCGAGCACCAATTAGAGCAAACTATTCTATTTGAGCGCTCTTTGCTAAAAGCGAGCTTAAAAGAAGGCAATATTTCGGGTGCCTCACAGGAGTTTACAGAACTAAAAAGTAAGTTTGTAAGCTTAAGTAAAAAAATCAATAACGAATTTAGTGAAACGTTGAGCTTCATTAATTTAGCCTTAAACGAATTACACTCTACTCAAGCCAAGACAACTTATCAGCTTTTAGCGACTAAATTAAAAGAAACAAACGCTGAATTTACAACGCTAACGCAAGAGATTAATAAAGTATTATCTCGTACTGAGCAGTACAAAATTGCAGAGCTATATGCCGACATAAAAAAAGTAGAGTCGCATGAAGATAAAGTTGAGCACAGCATTATAGAAATATTGGATAGTATTCAAAAATTCACCTTAGAAGCCGCGGTAAAAGCTGAACACGATGAATTGACAGGCATAAAGATTATTAGCTATCTGTTTATCGGTGCAGTAATTATAGGCGCAATATTACCCACAATTATCAGCCGAACAATCACAATCCCCATCAATAAGCTACAAAAAGGGCTAGTGGAAGTTAGTGAAGGTGATGGTGACTTGAGCTTTAAGCTTAATGAAAAAGGTAGGGATGAAACAGCTAAAGTTGCTATGGCCTTTAACAATTTTCTATCAACACTAAAAAGTACAATTCAAGAGACTAACCAGCAAGCAAGTGCATTAGGCGACTCGTCAGACATAGCAACTCAGATAATGCAAGACACGTTAATTAACATTGAAGCACAGCAAGTAGAAACTGAAATGGTGTCTACTGCAGTTGAGGAAATGAGCAGTACAACCATAGATGTTGCGAATAATGCGCTTAGCGCCTCAACAGTAACAGAAGATGTTCGTAAGAAAGTATTGCAAGGAAAAACGGGCGCAAAAGAAACTCAGGATATTATTCAGCTTTTATCTCACGAAATAAACGATGCAGCAGCAGTTATTCAATCTTTAGTTTCTGAGACTAATAATATTGGTAGTGTTTTAGCTAATATTCAAGGTATAGCGGAACAGACAAACTTACTCGCATTGAATGCAGCCATAGAAGCCGCTAGAGCAGGAGAAAGTGGCCGAGGTTTTGCTGTTGTGGCAGATGAAGTAAGAACGCTTGCGCAACGAACACAAACGTCAACCGTGGATATTCAAAGCCTAGTAGAACGCTTACAAAGTGAAGCTAATAATGCTGTTAAAAGCATGGAAAAAGGCACTAATATTACTGAACAATGTTTAACAAAAAGTGGCGAAACATTCTCAATATTTGAAGATGCCTCTCAAGCAGTTGATGAAATCTCTGAATTGAATACCCATATAGCAACAGCAGCGAATCAACAGTCTCATGTTGTAGAAGAAGTTAACAAAAACCTTGTTAACATTACCGAAATAGCGAATAAAACTACCCAAGGTGCAAGAGAAGCTTCAGAAGCTAATGACAACATAGCTAAAAGTCTTGTTGAGCTATACTCAAATCTCAATAGATTTAAAGTGTAAATATTTTGTTCATCTATTTATTTCAAAATATTTAAATACAATTAACAAAAAAACTATTTGCAGTGGCTAAGTTATTTTGGTCTTATTTCTGTAGTTTCTAACTCGTTAAGAGGTCGAAAGCGTCATATAAAAAACTCCTCCAATGTCAGCTATTTCTCAAGATAGCTGACAGGAAATAGAGTATGTGAATCTAATTATTAGATCTATTTTGTGGTATTAGTTTTCATTCAAATTTCGTGTTCCAACGGCAGCAGTGAGCTTAAGAGGCATAAAGAACGTAAACTTCCGCTTAACACTTTTTCTTATCTGCACATTTAAATCAACATCTAATTAAACCAACAAAATAAAAACTACTGACGCACCAACTGCAACGGCTTCACCAAGTAAACAAACGCCAAACCAAACGACAATCCAAATACAATAAATGTCCCTGTGCTTTCCCAGCCGTACGGTAAAATATTGAAGTGAAATAAAATATTTTCGACAAAGCCTAACGCAAAGCCACTCGCCAGTAGCGCTTTATTATTTAGGTTACCTCTAGCTTTAAATGCCTTGGCAAGTAAGTACCCCGCCACAGGAAATGTTGACCATATAATAAAAACAACAATTGAGAAAAATATCACTAATGGTGAAATACTCTCAGTAACAAGCTTTTCGATAACCGCATACGACTGTGCGAAAATATAACCTAAATATAAATACAGCATAAAATCTCTCTAAGGTGTTTTGACATAACCACTGCATGGCTATAGCTGAACATGAGTTTACAGAGATTACTTTTTAGGGTTTTGATCTAATACAAAGCTACGAGATTAAAATGTTGCTTTGTTTATTCTTTGCTATGACTCAAAAGTGTTGTTTCGGTTAACCTGCAACGACATAAAGCAGGCGAATTCTCTTAATATAATTCGCACTTTGATACGAGAGTATGCGTTGCCATGAACTTATTTAATGGCAACTGCTCTATTGGTCTTTGTTCCCTATAATATTTACTAAAATTCTATCGGCATTGGTAATTTTCATCGGACACAAAAAAGGTTCGCCAAGCGAACCTTTTCCAGTTTATGTTATTAGTCAGTATATCAAACACAAATTCGATTTAATGTTGTATCAACTTCAGCGGCAGTTTTTTGTTGCATTTCAGCTAACTCAGCCACCGATGATAAGCCGCTATTCAATTCACGACTTAGTTCTACTACCATCGACATATTATCGTTAATAGAGGCTGTAGAATGTTGCTGCTCAGTTGTACCTTGTGCAATTTGAGTCGTCAGCGTATCCACTTCGGAAAATACTTGGCCAATTTGTTGAAGTGCATCAACTACTTGCTCTGAATGAACCAAACTGTCTTGAGATAAGCTTTGACCACGACCAATAGCATTTACCGCATTAGTCGACTTTTCCTGTAAACCTTCAACCATGGCATTAATTTCAACTGTGGCTTCTTGCGTACGGTGTGCTAACGCTCGCACTTCATCTGCAACTACAGCAAAGCCTCGTCCCTGTTCACCCGCTCGTGCCGCTTCAATAGCAGCATTCAACGCCAATAAATTTGTTTGGTCAGCAATGCCGCGAATAACTTCTAACACAGAGCCAATACGTGAACTCTCTTCTTGTAATAACGCTAAATCAGTTGCCATTGCCGTAACTTCTTTGGCGAAGTCTTCAATGGTATGTTGGCTAGTATTTGAAGCGTTAGTGCCTTGCTCCAAAATAGACAGCACTTGATTAGTTGTTTCACTCACTTGCGTAGCACTTTCTGATAACGTAGTTGATGTTAATGCAACTTGGTCAATAGAACTTGCCATTTGCTCAATTTGCGTAGCGGATTGATTTACTGCACCAACAGAGTCGCCCATTTGTACTGACAAAGAAGCAGAGCCTTGTTTTAGGCTATCAGACTCACCGCGAATTTCATGAATAACGTCAGCTAAGTTGTCAATAAACTTAGCAAGATCATTCCCCACTTTGGCTAGGTCATCATTGCTTTCATCTTGCGTTAACTTCTCAGGTGCAACATCAACACTAGCCACTTGGTCAATGTATTGTTGTAATCGCTCAATACGTTGAGTCAATTTTTTCTGAGAATAAATATAACCGGCAATAGCTTGTATAACTGTCATCACTATTAGTAAGCTGATAATTGAGGCTTGACTAAAATCACTGCCTAAAAATACAACGGTGATAATTGCAATAATAGCGATAGCAACTGTGGGTACGAGTAACTTGATACTGAGGCGATTCGACATCTTTTTTCCAAATACTTATTTATAGTTATTTTTATTGTTTATGCTAAACAGAACTTTTGGCAATTCATGCTACAAGCCAGCAAATAAATTACATGCTATTGTGTTAATTTACTATTAATTTTTTCAGTAATACAAAATACAAGGCTGGTATTAAACAGCTATCTAATTAAGGAAAGTATGATGACATTCACCACAATTTTGATAATTGTTATTGCGGTTGGCTCTGTTTTCGCAGGAGTTTTATTGCTAAAGCAGTCAGCGAGTAAATTTGAACTTACTGATGAACAGCAACAAAAAGTTAAAGACAGAGAAGCTGAGCAACGTAAAAAAGATCACGACCAAGAATAGTCTTCGTCATTTGGCCAAGTTTAAACTCGCCTAAGTCACTACCTTTTTACCTGACGGGTAAATTGTGTGCTTCTTGGCTAACTTAGCAAAGCCAGTTCCGTAACTATTATGAGCTCTAATTCTTGTGTAAGTTTTTCATTAAAATATAACCTGCTCATGCACTGGCCATACTATTCTTCAATCCATTATTAATAGTGTCATCACTACTGAATTTAAATTAGATAAAGTCAATAATAAGACTCACAGAGCAGCTTAATACGCCAAGTTGAGTAACAATTGATATTAGACCAGTTTTTTCTTTACTTGTTTGCATAACAGCATAAAATCACACTATATTTTCCTGACTGGTTTTCCCATGAGTTCAATACAGCATTTATTCGAAAATAATCAGCAATGGTCTGACAAAATAAAACAAGAAGATCCTAACTTCTTCAAGAATCTTTCTGAACAGCAAAATCCAGAATACTTATGGATAGGTTGTTCTGACTCACGCGTACCAGCTAACGAGTTACTAGGAATGCAACCAGGTGAAGTTTTTGTTCATCGTAATATTGCCAACCAAGTTATTCATACAGATCTTAACTGTCTTTCTGTTATTCAATTTGCCGTCGATGTTTTAAAAATAAAACATATCATTGTTTGCGGACATTATGGTTGTGGTGGTGTTATTGCATCACTTGATAATAAAAGCCATGGTTTAATTGATAACTGGCTGCACCACATTAAAGATGTTTATCGTTTTCATAAAGAACGCTTAGATGCAGTTGAAGATAAAGAAGAACGTTTGAAGCTACTATGTGAATTAAACGTTATAGAACAAGTTGCCAATGTATGTAATACCACCATATTGAAAAAAGCATGGGGTATAAATCAAGACGTTACCGTACATGGCTTTGTTTACAACCTACATGACGGTATTTTAAAAGATTTAAACGTTTCGGTTGATACTGACAAATAGTATTAAAATGATATAAAAACTCGTTTTTAGCACAAAAGGCTTAACTTTCCCGTTAAGCCTTTTTTGTTTGTTCTTCCTCTCACTCAACATAGTGAATTAATGACTTCACATTTTTGATTGCAGATAAAATGTTAGATAAGCGACATTCTTCTTACGGTTGAAACGAATTTAGGGCAAAATGTCGGGCTTAAATTATTGGTGATTGAAAAATAGATATGGCAAACGAAGAGAAAATATTCATTATTGGTTTACCGAGAACAGGAACCACTAGTGTTTGCGCTGCAATGCTAACGTTAGGTTTTCGTGTTGCACATACAGCTTACACCGATCGCGCTTTTAATGAAGCACAAGTTATCGCTGACACGCCAATTTTCTATGACTATCAAAAGCTAGACCAAGCTTATCCCAAGGCAAAATTTATTTACTTAGAACGCTCACTAGAAAAGTGGTTACCGTCAATTCAACAACTATTGGCACGTATGCATGTAAACTTAATTAGAGACGATGGCGGTTTTAATCCAATCATAAAACGCTGTTACCAAGAAACGTTTTCGCCCTACTCTATAGAGAACATTAATAGCTTTGAGTTTTTAACCCAATGTTACCAGCAGCATAAATCGCAAGCTCAAGCACACTTTAAAAATCGAGCAAGCGACTTTTTATCAATTGATATCAGTGCTAGCGAAAGTTACACAAAACTGACCCAGTTTTTAGCTATTGAAGAAAGTTTGATTGAAAATTCAGCTTTTGAAAAGCTGAACGTTGGCGGTAAAGTCACCGCTTGGAAAGACATAAAAAGTGACTTAAAAGTCGACTCGACCAATAAAGGCCGAGTGACAAAATTACCTTACTTAAGCTAAGTCTGCTCTAGTTCCCAATTACTGCGTTGGCTTTACTAACGCAGTATTTCGCGGAACAATCATCGCCGCAAACATAACCGCTAAGGCAATAAAAATAGCGGAAATAACTAAACAGGCAATAATACCGTAAGCCTGAAATACCCACCCTGAAAGCACTGTCCCTAATAACCGACCACCGGCATTCGCCATATAATAAAAGCCAACATCAAGTGATACGCCATCTTTGCTCGCCATATCGACAATAAGAAAGCTATGCAAAGAAGAGTTAATCGCGAATAACACAGCAAACGCAGTTAAACCAGCAACAATAACCCAAGTGGCAGGCAGCCCTGTACTTAAGGCAACTGCCATTAAACTTGGTACGATGAAAAGTAACGCTCCCCATTTTGCCGCATCTTGTCCATTTGGTGATTTACCTGATGCTTTAGCCGTTAATTTGGGCGCTTGTGTTTGAATAACGCCATATAAAATTATCCACGCGGCAATAAAGCCGCCTACCCAAGTGTGTTGCCAACCAAATTCAGCCGCTAAAAATACAGGCAATGCGATAACAAACCAAACATCTCGCGCAGCAAATAGAAATAACCTTGCTGCAGATAGTAAATTAATCGCTCGACTTTTCGACAGTACGTCTTTAAATTTTGGTTTGTTTTTCGCCTTACCTAAATCTTGCTTCAAGCTAAATAAACTGAACAACCACACCGCCGTCAATGCTAGTGCCATAATTGTTATCGCACCAGAAAAACCAAACACTGTTAGCAGCAAGCCACCAAGAAAAAAGCCAATACCTTTCAAGGTGTTTTTTGAACCCGTTAATAGCGCAATCCACTGATATAGCTTGCTGCTATTGTCTTCTGGCACAAGCAACTTAATTGAGCTTTTAGCACTCATTTTATTGAGGTCTTTTGCAATACCAGACAATGCCTGTGCAGCCATAACATAAGCTACGGTTAGTAACTCGCTTGGTACAACGAGCATAGCTAAGGCAACAATTTGCAAGGCTAAACCAATATTCATGGTTTTATTTAGACCTAAACGAGCCCCTAACCAGCCACCAACTAAGTTAGTTACAACGCCGAAAATTTCATAAAATAGAAATAGCATCGCAATACTTAGCGGGCTATAACCTAGCTGATGAAAATACAAAACCACCAGCATACGTAAGGTACCATCGGTTAGGGTAAATGCCCAGTAATTACCGGTAATGATTAAGTATTGCTTTACCTGATCAGATAACCCGATTAATGCCTTCATATGGTTATTTCTACTTACTCAATTAATATAAAACGCAGTTAGTTAAACGAAAGTCGGACTAGCTTTTCGCTAAATCGGAACGGCCAACCAGTCGAGCGATTTCTGCCGTACGGTTTGCATAACCCCATTCGTTGTCATACCAAACATAAAGTTTTACTTGTGTGCCGTTAACCACCATTGTTGATGGGGCATCAATAATACTTGAGCGCGGATCAGTTTTATAATCAATAGAAACCAAAGGACGCTCTTCATAGCCCAATATACCTTTTAGTTCGCCATCTGCTGCCGCTTGTAAAAAATCATTCACTTCTTCTTCTGTGGTGGCTCTTTCTAATTCAAAAACACAATCAGTAAGCGAAGCATTTGCCAGAGGAATACGTACGGCATGGCCGTTAAGCTTACCTTTAAGCTCAGGGAAAATATGCGTAATAGCCGTTGCCGAACCAGTAGTTGTCGGAATTAAACTCATGCCACATGCTCTAGCACGGCGTAAATCTTTGTGTGGCGCATCCAATATAGTTTGAGTGTTGGTAATGTCATGAATAGTGGTCATTGAGCCATGCTTAATGCCAATTTTTTCATGAATAACTTTAACAACAGGTGCGAGGCAATTGGTGGTACAAGACGCAGCAGTAACAATTGGGAATTTATCAGCGTCATACTCATGGTCGTTAACGCCGACAACAATATTTAAAATACCGTCTTCTTTTACCGGTGCTGTTACCACTACACGCTTCACGCCTTGGTCTAAATAAGCTTGAAGTAAAGCTTTAGTTTTCATCACACCTGAGGCTTCAATAACCACATCACAACCTGACCAGTCAGTATCAGCAATATTGCGATTTTGACTACAAACAATTTTATTATTATTGATAATAATGTCTTTACCAGCGTGCGTTGCTTGATGCTGCCAAATACCGTGAATGGAATCAAAATTTAGTAAATGCGCTAAGGTTTCAGCGTTGCCAGCAGGGTCATTAATTTGCACAATTTCAATGTCATCCCAATCATATGCTGCACGCATTGATAAACGTCCCATACGGCCAAAACCGTTAATACCTATTTTAATTGTCATGATGTTTTCCTATCAAATATGAATTTCAAATCGCTTAGTGAATTAGTGAACTAATGAAGTTTGGTAAATATTTACTCGCAGCAACTTGCAGCTCGAGTTGGCCTATCGCCCATTTTATTCAAAGCGTTTAAATTTGGTATAATAAACGTTAAGTTTTCATCCAAAGTTAACGCGATAATTTGCTGTGACCATGAAGGAATATCAGGGTTTAGGGCGTAAAAGACCCATTGCTTTTGTTTGCGAGTTATCAATATCCCTGCTTTTTTAAGTTGCGCTAAATGACGAGATATTTTCGGCTGGCTAGACTCGTTGAGAGCGACCATCAATTCGCAAACACAAAGCTCACCTTCTTTGGCAATAAGCAATATGCTTTTTAAGCGTATATCATCTGCTAAGTTTTTATAAAATTCTGTTGGCGACATAAAGACACTCCCATCTCAATTAATGAAAGCGATCATACAGCAATAGCAAACATAACAAAATAGTTATATACTCATTTTGTTATATAAAAATAAAACAGAACTTATTGGATAGTCATATCCAACTTCACAGTAAGAAATTAAAAGGATAGTGTAAGAGTTATGTGCTGAAACGCTAAGCTATAACTTGCTCAGGTATCAAGTGGTAAAAAATGGCTGAGGAAAACTGGGGATATATGCTATGCAGACGAGCTTTACGACATATGCTAACAGCAATATCAACTTGATACAGATTATTTTTACAGTCGGTATTGGGCTGTTTCCTGAGTCAATTTATTCATTACAAGATTAAGTAGAGCATCGCGTTTTAGCGATACAGCAAGAGCGAGCATACTATGGAATGTTAAGTTCAAACAGAATAAATAACCCAATAAAGAACGCCAGTCAGTTTTTAATTGGCTGGCGTTAAGCTATGAAGATAGATTTTTCAAACAGTAGCTAATTGTCTAAAAGCTATATTTATAACCTAATGTCACACTGCGTGGCTTGCCTACCATAATCGAACCATGTGTACGTGTTGTCATATATTCTTTATCAAGTAAGTTATCAACATTGAAGGTGATTTCTTGATTATCT